>Ga0209596_1001362_pt1 | contig 21136 bp, 18 predicted proteins | sample M_130807_MF_Meta_FD_187314 | JGI IMG/M metagenome (GOLD analysis project Ga0209596, IMG submission 187314) | Freshwater microbial communities from Lake Montjoie, Canada to study carbon cycling - M_130807_MF_MetaG (SPAdes) (version 2) | ecosystem: Environmental > Aquatic > Freshwater > Lake...
ATGGCGGTTCAGGGTTTTCATATACGGAATATGTAACAGCAATTGTTGAATTATCCAAAGTGTGTGGATCTATTGGGTTATCAATGGCTGCACATAATTCTTTGTGTACCGGGCATATCTTAGCTTTTGGTAACGAAGAACAAAAGAAAAAATATCTTCCAAAATTAGCAACTGCTGAATGGATTGGTGCATGGGGCTTAACTGAAACTGGAACAGGTTCCGATTCCGGTGGAATGACAACAATAGCAAAAAAAGAGGGTGATTTTTATGTGATCAATGGTTCTAAAAATTTTATCACCCATGCTATTTCTGGTAATGTTGCCGTTGTTGTTGTTAGAACAGGTGAAAAAGGTGACTCTCATGGAATGTCTGCTTTTATTATTGAGAAAGGAACTCCTGGTTTCAAATCCGGCAAAAAAGAAAATAAACTTGGAATGCGTGCATCAGAAACAGCTGAGCTGATCTTTGAAAATTGCCGTGTTCATAAAGACCAGCTGTTAGGAAAAGAAGGCGATGGATTTATTCAGGCAATGAAAGTCCTTGATGGTGGTCGCATTTCTATTGCTGCATTATCCGTAGGAATTGCAAAAGGAGCATTTGATTGTTCTTTAAAATATTCGAAAGAGCGAGAGCAATTCGGAAAACCTATTTCACAATTTCAAGCCATTTCTTTTAAATTGTCAGATATGGCTACAGAGATTGAAGCAGCTGAGCTATTAACCTATTTAGCAGCTGATAGAAAAAATAAAGGGCTTAAAATGACGAAAGAAGGAGCATTTGCAAAGTATTATGCTTCCGAAGTATGCGTTAGAGCTAGCAATGAAGCAGTGCAAATATTTGGCGGCTATGGATTTACGAAGGATTTTCCAGCAGAAAAGTATTACCGTGACAGCAAATTGTGTACAATTGGAGAAGGTACTTCTGAAATCCAGAAAATGGTTATCGCCCGCGAAATATTAAAATAAATCGAAAAAAACAGGATTTAGAATTTAAGATTTAGAAATTTTAATTATATTTGCATCCCCAATAAAAAAATTGGTAAAAACAAGGAATCAACAAATCAAAAAATTATAACATGTTAATAGTACAAGTTAAAGAAGGCGAAGCAATTGAAAAAGCACTAAAGAAATTCAAAAAGAAATTCGAAAAAACGGGTGTTGTTAAGGAATTACGTGAACGTTCAAAATTTACTAAACCTTCTGTTGTATACCGCGAAGCTAGAATTAAAGCTGTTTACAAAGAAAAAATGCAGCGAAACGAAGAAGCATAATTCTTCTTTCTTTTGTTAATATTTCCCAAAGAGGAAAAATTTACTGTTTAATTATATAACTTTAACTAGTTATTTGCGTTAAACAATGTATATTTTTCCTCTTTCTTTTTATGAATTTAGACCTTAGCCAAGATAATTTTATTCAATATCTTCAATTCGAAAAACGATTGTCTGGCCATACATTAGTAGCATATACGAATGATTTAACCCAATTTTTTAAATTTCTTGACACGACCTATGAAATAAAAAATATTTCAGAGGTTAATCATACTGCCATCCGATCTTGGATCGTAAGCTTAATGGAGCAGAAAATTACACCCCGCTCCGTAAATCGCAAAATCACCACCTTAAAAACATTTTATAAATTCCTCTTACGGCAGGGAGTGGTAGTTGAAAGTCCGATGCTTAAAATATTGTCTCCAAAAACATCCAAAAGGTTGCCAGTTTTTGTTGAAAAGGAAAAAATGGATGAACTAATTGATAATTCAGGTTTTGGAGATGATTTCGAAGGCCGCAGGAATAAATTAATTATTGAGCTTTTTTATGCGACAGGTATTCGTCTGTCGGAATTGATTAATCTGAAAACCTCAGATGTGAATTTGCATTCAGGTCAATTGAAAGTGTTGGGGAAGAGAAATAAAGAGCGTATAGTTCCTTTTAGCAATGAGCTGAAAAGAAGTATAGAAGATTATTTGGAAATAAAAATAGATTCTGATGTGGTAGAGTTCTTTGTTTCGAATAGTGGAAAAAAATTATATGAAAAATTTGTTTACAGATTGGTTAATAATTACCTTTCAATGGTAACAACTGCAGATAAAAAAAGTCCGCATGTGCTTAGACATACTTTTGCAACACATATGTTGAATAATGGGGCAGATTTGAATGCAATCAAAGAGTTGTTAGGGCACGCAAATCTCTCTGCGACCCAAGTCTATACGCACAATACGGTTGAAAAATTGAAAAATATTCACAAACAAGCACATCCCAAAGCATAATTTTAATTTTAAAGAGTACAGGACCATTTAATAAATTAACCATAACTAAATAATAGGAGAACAACGCTATGACAGTTCAAATTCAATCAGTGCATTTTGATGCAGACAAAAAATTGTTAGCATTTGTAGAAGAGAGAGTAGAAAAATTAACTCATTTTTATGATGGCATACTAACAAGTGAAGTTATTTTGAAGTTAGATAAAGGCGATGCAGCAGAGAATAAAATTGCTGAGATAAAAGTGCATATTGCAGGCAATGATCTTTTTGCTAAGAAACAATGTAAAAGTTTTGAAGAGGCTATTGATTCTAGTATTGATGCCTTAAAGGCTCAAGTGAAAAAACACAAGGAGAAAGTTCAAGGATTGTAAGTAATAAAAATAGATTTCTATAAAAAAATGACTCTTCTGCTGAAGCGGAAGAGTCATTTTTTGTTTTTAGGTAGTTGTATATTTTTTGACTTGCGAGTGTTTCATGAGGATTTAGTAGATTTTTATTAATTCGATACATACTTACTCCATGTTTTAACTATTATAAAAGAAATAGCTGTAATAAAAACAAATAAAACCTTGTAGATTCAAACATTTGTATAAATTTGCACCCTCAAAAATAAGGACAAGCGTTTTTTTTTGAAAAAAAGCGCTAAAACTTTTGTTACTACACAAATGTTTTATAAATTTGCAATCCTTTTTCAAGGGGGTAGTGTTCTTTTTTTGCTACAAATAGTATTGAAGTTCTTTTAAAATATAGTATTACAAGGTATTGCCGATGTAGCTCAGTTGGCCAGAGCAGCTGATTTGTAATCAGCTGGTCGGGGGTTCGAATCCCTCCATCGGCTCTTTTTTTTATTGTGATACTGTCGGGGAGATACCAGAGTGGCCAAATGGGACAGACTGTAAATCTGTTGTTTCGACTTCGAAGGTTCGAATCCTTCTCTCCCCACAAATAATAGGAGAGAAGAGTTCTATAATATATAGGTTTTTGTATCAGTTCTTTAAATAATAGATTATCCGCGAAAGTAGCTCATTTGGTAGAGCGTCAGCCTTCCAAGCTGAGGGTGGCCGGTTCGAGCCCGGTCTTTCGCTCTAAAAGATAGGGTAGCTGGATTTTAGTTCAGCTATCCGCTCTTTTTTTAACGATCACATGCTTTCATTAAGCTGTTGTAGCTCAGTGGTAGAGCACTTCCTTGGTAAGGAAGAGGTCGTGAGTTCAATCCTCATCAACAGCTCATGATGATTGTAGAAGGGTTGAATAATTGAATCGTGTGGAATGAGGTTCAGTTTTTTTTGAAAAGAATTTTTGAAGTAAATAAATATAAATAACAATTAAATAATAACTAGCAATGGCTAAAGAAAAATTCGACCGTTCCAAACCACACGTAAACATCGGAACAATCGGTCACGTTGACCACGGTAAAACTACCTTAACCGCAGCAATCACTGTTGTATTAGCTGAAAAAGGTTTATCAGAAGTAAGAGATTTCTCTTCTATTGATAATGCTCCTGAAGAAAAAGAACGTGGTATCACGATCAATACTTCTCACGTAGAATATTCTACAGCTAACCGTCACTACGCTCACGTTGACTGTCCAGGTCACGCGGATTACGTTAAGAACATGGTTACTGGTGCTGCCCAAATGGACGGTGCTATCCTTGTTGTTGCTGCAACTGATGGTCCTATGCCACAAACTCGTGAGCATATCCTTTTAGCTCGCCAGGTTGGTGTTCCTAAAATTGTTGTTTTCATGAACAAAGTGGATATGGTTGACGATCCAGAATTGTTGGAACTTGTTGAGATGGAAATTCGTGAATTATTGTCTTTCTATCAATTTGATGGTGACAACACTCCTATCATTCAAGGTTCTGCATTAGGTGGTCTTAACAAAGATGCTAAATGGATGCCAAAAATTATGGAGTTGATGGATGCTGTTGATACATATATTCCAATTCCTGTTCGTGAAACTGATAAAGCATTCTTAATGCCAGTTGAAGACGTGTTTACAATTACTGGTCGTGGTACAGTTGCTACTGGTAAAATTGAAACAGGTGTAATCAACACAGGTGATGAGATCGAAATCATCGGTATGCAAGAAGAAAAATTAAAATCTACTATCACTGGTGTTGAGATGTTCAGAAAGATCCTTGACCGTGGTGAAGCAGGTGATAATGTTGGTCTTTTGTTACGTGGTATCGATAAAAAAGATATCCGCAGAGGTATGGTTGTTGTTCGTCCTGGTACGATCACACCTCATACTGAATTCAAAGCTGAGATCTACGTTTTGAAAAAAGAAGAAGGTGGACGTCACACTCCATTCCACAATAAATACCGTCCTCAATTCTACTTACGTACAACTGACGTAACAGGAGAAATTGAATTACCAGCAGGTCGCGATATGGTTATGCCTGGTGATAACGTTACTATTACAGTTAAATTAATTGTACCAGTTGCGATGGATAAAGGATTACGTTTCGCTATCCGTGAAGGTGGTAGAACAGTTGGTGCAGGTCAGGTAACTGAGATCATCAAGTAATTAAATAAAACAAAATTAGTACTAACAGTAGGTAGTGGAAAACACTGCCTGCTGTTTTCTACTAATAATGGGTGATGCTCAAAAGCATATTTTTTGAGTTTTGAATAACACATTTTGGAGTAAATAAACAGGTGTAGTTCAAGGGTAGAATAGAGGTCTCCAAAACCTTTGATGGGAGTTCGAATCTCTCCACCTGTGCAAAGAAGTTTAAAGCGTAAAAAGTAACTAGTAAAAAAGAGGAAACTCTCAATTACTTATACCAGACATAATACTTAATGAGATGAGCAAATTCAAGACATATATAGATGAAACGACAAATGAGTTGTTACATAAAGTAAGTTGGCCAACTTGGAGTGAATTACAAAGCAGTGCAATCGTTGTTGCTATTGCCTCTGTAATTATTGCAATGGTTGTATTTGCAATGGATTTTACATTCAACAAAGGAATGGAAGCTATTTACCATTTATTTTAATAATCGATAATTTAAAAGAAATGAGTGAGCAAACAAAAACTGACACGGTTAAAAAATGGTACGTTGTAAGAGCTATCAGTGGTCAGGAAAAAAAAGTAAAGCAGTATATTGAAATGGAAATTAATCGTTTGGGATTAAGCAATTTTGTTTCCCAGATTTTAATTCCTACCGAAAAAATTTACCAAATTCGTAATGGAAAAAAGGTAAGTAAAGAGCGTCCTTTTTATGGAGGCTATATTTTGGTTGAAGCAGCATTAGTTGGTGAAGTCGCTCACGTTATAAAAAATATTACTGGTGTTATTGGATTTTTAGGTGAAACCAAAGGCGGTGCTCCAGTCCCTATGCGTTTAGCAGAAGTGAATCGTATCTTAGGTACAGTTGATGATCTTGCTGAAACGGATGCACAATTAAATATACCTTTTATTGTTGGTGAAACAGTTAAAGTGATCAATGGGCCATTCAATGGATTTACAGGCACTATTGAGAGAGTTATTGAAGATAAGAAAAAATTAGAGGTAATGGTTAAAATCTTTGGTAGAAAAACACCTTTGGAACTTGGTTACCTTGAAGTAGAAAAAGAAAATTAATTAATACCCGGTTAAAGCTAAAAAGTTAAAAGCAAAAAGTTGAGCTTCCATCAACAAATAACTTTAAACCTTCAAACTTTGGACTTTTAAACTAAAAAGAAAAATGGCAAAAGAAGTAAGTGCAATGATCAAATTGCAAATAAAAGGAGGAGCTGCAAATCCTTCACCACCAATTGGACCTGCATTAGGAGCAAAAGGGGTAAATATCATGGAATTCTGCAAGCAATTTAATGCAAGAACTCAAGATAGAGCAGGAAAAGTAACTCCTGTCATCATCACTGTTTATAATGATAAATCATTTGAATTCGTCCTTAAACAAACACCTGTTGCAGTTTCATTATTGGAAATTACAAAAGTGAAAGCGGGCTCTAAAGAATCTAACCGTCTTAAAGTTGGAAACGTTTCTTGGGATCAGATCCGTAATGTTGCTGAAGGAAAAATGCCGGATTTAAATTGTTTTACAATTGAATCAGCAATGAGTATGGTTGCTGGAACTGCTCGTAGTTTAGGATTAACCATCACTGGTGAGTCTCCTTTAAAAAAGAAGTAAGTAAGTTTAACTGATGGAGTCCGAATTTAGTAAGACGTTTGCACATCATAAATAAGTAAAAATGACAAAAATTTCAAAAAACAGAAAGCTAGCGCTTTCTAAATATGACGCTACAAAGTCATATTCTTTAGCCGATGCTGCAAAGATCGTTAAAGAAATCACAACAACTAAATTTGATTCTTCAGTAGAATTAAGCGTTCGTTTAGGTGTTGATCCTCGTAAAGCAAATCAAATGGTTCGTGGTTCAGTTTCTTTGCCTCATGGTTCAGGTAAAACTATGCGTGTTCTTGCATTGGTTACTCCTGATAAAGAAGCAGAAGCAAAAGCTGCAGGTGCTGATTTCGTTGGATTAGATGAATACATTGAAAAAATAAAAGGTGGTTGGACAGATGTTGACGTAATCATTACTATGCCTTCAGTTATGGGTAAAGTAGGTGCTTTGGGTCGTGTTTTGGGACCTCGTGGATTAATGCCTAACCCAAAAACAGGAACAGTTACAATGGAAATTGGAAAAGCTGTTACTGATTCAAAAGGTGGTAAAATAGATTTTAAAGTAGATAAAGCAGGGATTGTTCAAGCCCTTGTTGCTAAAGCATCTTTTGATAGCAACAAAATTGCAGACAATGTAAATGAATTGTTACAAACAATAATGAAATTAAAGCCTTCATCAGCAAAAGGACAGTATGTTAGAAGTATTTTCTTGAGCTCTACAATGAGCCCAAGCATTGAAATCGACAGTAAATTCTTAGGGCAATAATTTTAAACACAATCATCATCTGCCTTGGCTTCCACTAAGCAGATAAAACTAAAACAAAATGAAAAAAGAAGATAAAACAAAAATAATCGATTCATTAGTAGAAAGAATTAATGCAAATAATAAAATCTACTTAGCAGATTGTTCTTCTTTAACTGTTGAAAAAGTTAACCAATTCAGAAGATCTTGTTTTGAAAAAAACATTTCAATGACCGTAGTGAAAAATTCATTGCTTAAAAAAGCATTGGAAAGAGCTACAGATAGTCGTTTAACGGATTTGATTCCTGCATTGAAAGGTGCAACCGCTATCATGTTCACTGAAGTTGGAAACGCTCCTGCAAAGTTAATTAAGGAGTTCAGAAGAAAAAATGACAAGCCACTTTTAAAAGCGGCTTTCGTTGAAGAAAATATATACATTGGCGATCAAGAACTTGAAACGCTTGCTAACATTAAGAGCAAGAACGAGCTTATCGCAGATGTGGTTGCATTACTTCAGTCTCCTGCTAAACGAGTTATCGGTGCTTTGCAAGCGAATGCTGAGAAAAAAGATGCAGCTTAATTTGCAAACAGTTTAAAGTAAGAAAAAGTAAAAAAAATTAATTAGTAACAAATTTAAAATCAAATAACAATGGCAGACGTAAAAGCAATTGCTGAACAGTTAGTAAATTTAACTGTTAAAGAAGTGCAAGAATTATCAACAATCTTGAAAGATGAGTATGGAATTGAACCAGCAGCAGCAGCAGTTGTTGTATCAGCTGGAGCAGGCGGAGACGCAGCAGCAGCAAAAACATCTTTTGATGTTATTTTAGTTGAAGCAGGTGCAGCTAAATTAGGTGTTGTGAAAATTGTAAAAGACTTAACAGGATTAGGTTTGAAAGAGTCTAAAGATCTTGTTGACGGTGCACCAAAACCACTTAAAGAAGGTGTTTCTAAAGAAGAAGCAGAATCATTGAAAAAACAATTAGAAGAAGCAGGAGCAAAAGTTGAGATTAAATAAGCTGTTTCTAATACAACATTAAATTTCATTCCTCATCATTACGCCACGGCGTGATGATGAGGTATATGAATTTATAGTCTATAGTTGTTTTTTAACTTATTAACCTTAATACTTAAGCGCCTTGGCTCAGACTAAAAAAACACAGAGAATAAGTTTTGCATCTATCAAAAGTCAGATTGATTACCCTGACTTTTTGGATATTCAACTTCAATCGTTCCAAGACTTTTTTCAGCTAGAAACTACTTCTGAAAACCGTCAAAACGAAGGATTATTTAAAGTTTTCGCAGAAAACTTTCCGATATCCGATGCTCGTAATAATTTCGTGCTTGAATTCTTGGATTATTTTATTGATCCGCCTCGTTACTCTCTCGAAGAGTGTATTGAGCGTGGTTTAACATACAGCGTTCCGCTAAAAGCGAAGTTGCGTTTGTATTGTACAGACCCTGAACATGAAGATTTTGAAACAATTGTTCAGGATGTATACTTAGGTACGATTCCGTACATGACTCCAAAAGGTACTTTTGTTATCAATGGAGCTGAACGTGTTATCGTTTCTCAGTTACACCGTTCACCAGGTGTTTTCTTCGGTCAAAGTCGTCATGCTAATGGTACAAAATTGTATTCAGCTCGTGTTATCCCTTTTAAAGGCTCATGGATTGAATTTGCAACAGATATCAATAGTGTAATGTACGCTTACATCGATCGTAAGAAAAAATTACCGGTGACCACTTTATTAAGAGCGATCGGATTTGAAAGCGATAAACAAATCCTTGAAATATTTGGCCTTGCTGACGAATTAAAAGTTAGTAGAGCTGCCCTTAAATCTGCAATTGGTCGTAAGTTAGCGGCACGTGTTTTAAAAACATGGATTGAAGATTTCGTAGATGAAGATACCGGAGAAGTTGTTTCTATTGAACGTAACGAGGTGATCATTGACCGCGAAACGATTCTGGATAATAGCCACATCGATATGATTGTGGATGCTAATGTGAAATCTATTATTTTACATAAACAAGATGTAAACGCAGGTGATTACGCTATCATCTATAATACATTGCAAAAAGATACTTCCAATTCTGAAAAAGAAGCGGTAGAACATATCTATCGCCAATTACGTAACGCTGAACCACCTGATGAAGAAACAGCTCGTGGTATCATCGATAAATTATTTTTCTCAGATAAGCGTTATGATCTTGGTGAAGTAGGTCGTTACAGAATCAACAAAAAATTGAATCTGAATACACCTTCAAATACAAAAACATTAACGAAAGAAGATATTATTTGCATCATCAAGTATTTGATCGAATTAATCAATTCGAAAGCGGATGTGGATGATATTGACCATTTAAGTAACAGACGTGTGCGTACAGTTGGTGAGCAATTGTATTCTCAGTTCGGTGTTGGTCTTGCCCGTATGGCTCGTACCATTCGTGAACGTATGAATGTTCGTGATAATGAGGTGTTCACACCTACGGATTTGATCAATGCTAAAACATTATCATCCGTTATCAATTCGTTCTTCGGAACAAATCAGTTGTCTCAATTTATGGATCAAACAAACCCTCTTGCAGAAATCACGCACAAGCGTCGACTTTCAGCACTTGGGCCAGGAGGTCTTTCTCGTGAGCGTGCTGGTTTCGAGGTTCGTGACGTTCATTACACGCACTATGGTCGTTTATGTACGATTGAAACTCCTGAGGGACCAAACATTGGTTTGATTTCTTCATTATGTGTATTCGCTAAGATCAATAAACTAGGATTCATCGAAACACCATATATGACTGTTACCAATGGTAAAGTGGATATGGAAAAATCAGTCACTTATTTAAGTGCTGAAGAAGAAGATTCTAAAACAATTGCACAAGCAAATGCGCCTGTTGATGCAAAAGGTAAATTCTTAGAAGCGAAAGTTAAAGCTCGTTACGAAGGTGATTTTCCAGTTGTTGAACCTGAAAAATTACAATTGATGGACGTTGCTCCTAATCAAATTGCTTCGATCGCTGCATCATTGATTCCTTTCTTGGAGCATGATGATGCCAATCGTGCATTGATGGGATCTAACATGCAACGTCAGGCTGTACCATTGTTACGTCCTGAGGCTCCAATCGTTGGAACAGGTCTTGAGCCATTAGTAGCTCGCGATTCTCGTGTGTTAGTAAATGCTGAAGGCGAAGGTGTTGTTGAATATGTTGATGCGAACGAAATTGTTATCCGTTACAACCGTACGGATGATGATCGTCTGATCAGCTTTGATGATGATATCAAACGTTACCAATTAACTAAATTTCGTAAAACCAACCAAAGCACTTGTATCAACTTGAAACCGATCGTTAAGAAAGGTGAGAAAGTTTCTAAAGGACAAGTATTATGTGATGGTTATGCAACACAGAATGGTGAATTAGCTCTTGGTCGTAACATGAAAGTGGCATTCATGCCTTGGAAAGGTTACAACTTTGAGGATGCGATTGTTATCTCTGAGCGCGTTGCTCGTGAAGATATTTTCACATCTGTTCATATTGATGAGTATGCATTAGAAGTTCGCGATACAAAACGTGGTTTAGAAGAATTAACTTCTGATATCCCTAACGTTTCAGAAGAGGCAACAAAAGACTTAGATGAAAACGGTTTAATTCGTATCGGTGCTGAAGTAAAAGAAGGTGATATCTTGATCGGAAAAATTACTCCTAAAGGAGAAACAGATCCATCACCGGAAGAAAAGTTATTGCGCGCTATCTTTGGTGACAAAGCAGGTGATGTGAAAGATGCTTCTTTGAAAGCACCTCCATCATTACGTGGTGTTGTTATCGATAAAAAATTATTTTCAAGAGCAATTAAAGATAAGAAAACAAAAGCAGAGGAAAAGCCATTGCTTGATAAGATCGATAAAGAACACAATTCGGATGTTGCGGCTTTAAAAGGTAGACTTATTGAAAAATTGTTCACGTTGGTAAACGGAAAAACTTCTCAAGGTGTAATGAATATCCTGAAAGAAGAAGTAGTACCCAAAGGAACGAAGTTTACTCAAAAGAGTCTTGAGAAAATAGATTTTTCTACTGTTAATCCTAGTAAATGGACAACGGATAAAGAGGTGAATGACAAAATTAAAATGTTGTTACATAACTTTAACATTAAGTTCAACGATTTACTTGGAGCATTTAAACGTAAAAAGTTTGCTGTTACTATTGGTGACGAGCTACCTGCTGGTATTGTACAACTTGCTAAAGTGTACATTGCTAAGAAACGTAAGTTGAAAGTGGGAGATAAAATGGCTGGTCGTCATGGTAATAAAGGTATCGTTGCTCGTATTGTGCGTGATGAAGACATGCCGTTCCTAGATGATGGAACTCCAGTTGACATCGTATTAAATCCATTGGGTGTACCTTCTCGTATGAACCTTGGTCAGATCTATGAAACCGTTCTTGCTTGGGCAGGACAAAAATTAGGAGAGAAATTCTTTACTCCGATTTTTGATGGTGCTACAACTGATCAGTTAAACGAGTGGACAGACAAAGCAGGTTTACCTCGTTTTGGACGTACGTTCTTAACAGATGGTGGAACGGGTGAAAAGTTTGATCAACCTGCAACAGTAGGTATTATCTATATGTTGAAACTTGGTCACATGGTGGATGATAAGATGCACTCTCGTTCTATCGGACCATACTCTCTTATCACGCAACAACCTTTGGGCGGTAAAGCTCAATTCGGAGGTCAGCGTTTTGGTGAGATGGAGGTTTGGGCACTTGAAGCGTTTGGTGCTGCCAACATTCTTCAAGAGATCCTTACTATCAAATCTGATGACGTGGTTGGTCGTGCAAAAGCATACGAAGCTATTGTTAAGGGTGAAAACATGCCAACTCCTGGAATTCCTGAATCATTCAACGTATTGTTGCATGAATTAAGAGGATTAGGATTGAATATTTCACTTGACTAATAAAGAAGTTTAGGATGGTGTTTCTGATCATATATCAGAAACACCAATCTTTAAAACTAAAAACTTTGAACCTTTAAACAAATAAAAAAATGGCTTTCAAAAGAGATATCAAATTAAAAAGCAACTTCTCGAAAATTACAATCAGCCTTGCATCTCCAGAAGCAATTTTGGAACGCTCAAGTGGTGAAGTTGTAAAACCAGAAACCATCAATTACAGAACATATAAACCTGAAATGGGTGGATTGTTTTGTGAAAGAATTTTTGGACCGGTAAAAGATTGGGAATGTGCTTGTGGTAAATATAAACGTATCCGTTACAAAGGAATTGTTTGTGACAGATGTGGTGTTGAAGTAACTGAGAAAAAAGTACGTAGAGAGCGTATGGGCCATATCAATTTGGTGGTGCCTGTTGCGCATATCTGGTACTTTAAATCGTTACCAAATAAGATCGGTTATTTATTAGGCTTGCCAACTAAAAAGTTGGACATGATCATTTATTACGAACGTTATGTTGTAGTAAATGCAGGTGTTAAAGCTACAGACGGAATCAATTACCTTGATTTCTTATCTGAAGAAGAGTATTTAAATATCCTAGATACACTTCCAAAAGAAAATCAATATTTGGATGATACTGATCCGAATAAATTCATCGCTAAGATGGGTGCAGAAGCGTTACAAGCGCTTTTGAGCCGTGTTGATCTTGATGGTTTGTCATTTGATCTTCGTCTCAAAGCAAATACTGAAACATCTCAACAACGAAAAAATGAAGCATTAAAACGTTTGCAAGTTGTTGAAAGCTTCCGTCATGCCAACCAAAATGTAGAGAATCGTCCGGAGTGGATGATTGTAAAAATCGTTCCTGTTATTCCACCAGAATTACGTCCTTTAGTTCCATTGGATGGCGGTCGTTTTGCTACTTCTGACTTAAATGATTTATACAGACGTGTTATTATTCGTAACAATCGTTTGAAGCGTTTGATAGAGATCAAAGCTCCTGAAGTTATCTTACGTAATGAAAAACGTATGTTGCAAGAAGCAGTTGATTCATTATTTGATAACTCACGTAAATCAAATGCAGTAAAAACAGAATCGAACAGAGCATTAAAATCTTTATCTGATTCATTAAAAGGTAAACAAGGTCGTTTCCGTCAGAATTTACTTGGTAAACGTGTCGATTATTCTGCACGTTCGGTAATTGTTGTTGGACCGGAGTTGAAATTGCATGAGTGCGGATTGCCTAAAGATATGGCAGCTGAGTTATTCAAACCGTTTATCATTCGTAAAATGATTGAGCGTGGTATTGTTAAAACTGTAAAATCTGCAAAAAAAATAGTTGATAAAAAAGAACCTATCGTTTGGGATATTTTAGAGAACATTTTAAAAGGACATCCTGTTCTTTTAAATCGCGCTCCAACATTGCACAGATTAGGTATCCAAGCTTTCCAACCAAAATTAATTGAAGGAAAAGCAATCCAATTGCACCCATTGACTTGTACTGCGTTTAACGCGGATTTTGACGGGGATCAAATGGCAGTTCACGTTCCATTGGGACATGCTGCTATCTTGGAAGCACAATTGTTAATGCTTGCTTCACACAATATCTTGAACCCTGCAAATGGGGCTCCGGTTGCCGTTCCTTCTCAGGACATGGTGCTTGGTCTATACTATATGACCAAAGGAAAGAAAAATACAAAAGAGGATGTTGTCAAAGGTGAAGGATTAACGTTTTATTCTCCTGAAGAAACCATTATCGCTTACAACGAAAAACGTGTTGACTTACATGCATGGGTGAAAGTTCGTTTGGAAGTAAAAGAAGGGGATAAATTAGTAAACAAACTTATTGAAACAACTGTTGGTCGTATCTTGTTTAATCAAGTGGTACCCAAAGAAGTTGGTTACATCAATGAGTTGTTGACTAAAAAATCTTTACGTGATATTATTGGAAATATTGTTAAGGAAACCGGTATGGCTAAAACAGCTAAGTTCCTTGATGAAATGAAAACGTTAGGTTTCATGAGTGCATTCCGTGGATGTTTATCGTTTAACTTAGGTGACGTAATGGTTCCTGAGGATAAAGGTAAAATGATTGCTGATGCAAATGCACAAGTGGATGAGGTGGTTGCTAACTACAACATGGGTTTCATTACAAATAACGAACGTTACAATCAGGTAATTGATATTTGGACACATACCAACTCTCGTATCACAGCCAAAGTATTGAATACATTGACTACTGATCGTCAAGGATTTAATCCAGTATTTATGATGTTGGATTCTGGAGCCCGTGGTTCTAAGGAGCAAATTCGTCAGTTGGGTGGTATGCGTGGATTGATGGCCAAACCTCAAAAAGGTGCAGGCGGTGGAGAGATCATTGAAAACCCTATTATCTCTAACTTTAAAGAAGGGTTATCGATTCTTGAGTACTTTATCTCTACTCACGGTGCTCGTAAAGGTCTTGCCGATACAGCATTAAAAACAGCGGATGCTGGTTACTTGACCAGACGTTTAGTTGACGTTGCTCAAGATGTTATCATCACTGTTGAAGATTGTGGTACTTTGCGTGGATTGATTGCGACACCTTTGAAGAAAAATGATGAGGTAGTTGAATCTTTATATGACAGAATTTTAGGTAGAACAGCTGTTCACGATGTGTATCATCCATTAACAGGTGATTTGATCATCAGTGCTGGTGAAGAGTTAACGGAAGATTATGCAAAAATAATTTCTGAATCTCCTATTGAAGCGGTAGAGATCCGTTCTGTATTAACTTGCGAGAGCAAAAACGGTGTGTGTGGAAAATGTTACGGACGTAACTTGGCAACAGGTAGAATGGTTCAGCGTGGTGAAGCAGTTGGTGTTATTGCTGCTCAGTCAATTGGTGAGCCGGGTACTCAGTTAACATTGCGTACATTCCACGTAGGTGGAGTTGCGGGTGGTTCTGTTGCTTCCTCTAAATTGGAAGCCAAGTACGACGGTATTCTTGAGATTGATGAGTTGAAAACAGTGAAGCGTAAAAATGCTGAAGGAAAAACTGTTGACGTAGTTATTGGTCGTTCTGCAGAGATGCGTATCGTGGATGCAAACACAAAAATTGTATTAACAACAGGTAATATCCCTTACGGTTCTCAATCGTATGCGAAACATTTGGATAAGGTTAAAAAAGGAGATTTAATCTGTGATTGGGATCCGTATAACGCTGTTATCGTTTCTGAATTTGCAGGTAAGATTGAATTTGATAATCTGGAAGAAGGGATCACTTTCCGTGAAGAATCAGATGAACAAACAGGCTTTAAAGAAAAAGTTATTGTTGAGAGTCGTGATAAATCTAAAAATCCTTCTATCAAAATTGTTGTTGCAAAAGATGTATTACGTACATACAACATTCCGGTTGGTGCGCACATTATCGTAAATGACGCATCAAAAATAGAAGCAGGTCAAATCCTTGTTAAGATTCCTCGTTCTTCTGGTAAAACAGGTGATATCACTGGAGGTTTACCGCGAGTTACTGAGTTGTTCGAAGCTCGTAACCCAAGTAATCCAGCTGTTGTTTCTGAAATTGATGGGATTGTTTCATTTGGTAAAATTAAACGTGGTAACCGTGAGGTTCATGTTGAATCTAGAACGGGTGAAAAGAAAACGTATCTTGTTCAGTTATCAAAACATATTCTTGTTCAGGAAAATGATTTCATCAAAGCTGGTGAGCCATTGTCTGACGGAGCTATCACACCAAGTGATATCTTAGCTATCAAAGGGCCAACTGCTGTTCAGGAATACTTAGTAAATGAGGTACAAGAGGTATACCGTTTACAAGGTGTTAAGATCAATGATAAACATTTCGAAGTGATTGTTCGTCAGATGATGCGTAAGGTTGATATCAGCGAAGCAGGAGATACTATTTTCTTAGAAAAACAACTGGTTAATAAATCAGAGTTTATGAAAGAAAATGACAACTTGTACGCAAAAGTATTGATCCTTGATGCTGGTGATTCTTCATTATACAAAGCTGGTCAGATTATCAGTGCGCGTAAATTAAGAGATGAAAATTCTTCATTGAAACGCAGAGATATGAAAATCATTGAAGCGCGTGAAGCCGTTCCGGCAACTTCAAGCCAAGTATTACAAGGTATCACTCGTGCATCGTTGCAAACAAACAGCTTCATGAGTGCTGCATCGTTCCAGGAAACTACAAAAGTTCTGAACGAAGCTGCAGTAAGCGGAAAAGTCGATCATTTGTTAGGATTGAAAGAAAACGTAATTGTTGGACATTTAATCCCTGCAGGTACAGGCTTAAGAGCATACGACAAAATGATCGTTGGTTCTCAAGAAGAGTACGATAGATTAATGGCTTCCAAAAAAGAAGCATTAGAAGAAGAAGCATAATATTATCATGCTATTCTGAATAATAAACAAAAGAGGGACCAACAGTAATGTTTGTCCCTCTTTTGTTAGAAAAAGAAACTGAAATAATAATATATAATAATCATGGAAGACCAAAATCAAAATCAATTAAATATTGAACTTTCGGAGGAAATTGCAGAAGGAATTTATTCTAACCTTGCAGTAATCACTCATTCAAATTCTGAATTCGTGGTGGATTTTATTAAAATGATGCCTGGAGTTCCTAAAGCGAAAGTGAAATCGAGGATTGTATTAACACCCCAACACGCTAAGCGTTTAATGAAAGCATTAAAAGATAATATTTCGAAATTTGAGCAAACACATGGTGCTATTAAGGATACTGAAATGCCTAATGTGTTACCTATGAACTTTGGCGGACCCACAGCACAAGCATAATTCAGCTTGTCTTAACTAGTTTTAAACATTTGTCATAATTATGATACAATTCTATAATTAGTAAGTAAATTAGTAAAAACAAATCTCTCAAAACAATGAATATAAAAAAATCATTCTTGCTTTCTGCTTTAGCATTGTCTGCTATAACATTATCAGCACAAACATTTACCAATAAAAAAGATGGTAATTATAAATTTACTATTGTCAAGGATCTGGATGCAACTGATGTTCAGAATCAAGCGCAATCTGGGACTTGTTGGTCATTCTCTTCGATGTCATTTTTTGAATCGGAATTGCTTCGCATGGGTAAACCCAAAGTAATGTTGTCAGAAATGTATGCAGTGCGTAATGCATATGCTGCAAAAGCTGATAAATATGTCCGTATGCATGGACTGATTAATTTCGGCCCTGGTGGTGCATTTCACGATGTAGCGTATGTTATTAAAAATTACGGTATTGTTCCTCAGTCAGCATATACGGGTTTTGCAAATGGTGAAAAAAGCCAGAAAGATGTAAATGATAATGAAATGGATGCTATATTAAAAGCAGAAGTAGATGTTATCGTAAAAGAAAACAAAATTTCGACAGGATGGGTAAAAACAGTAAACTCAACGTTAGATGCTTATTTAGGAAAAGTTCCTGAAACATTTGATTACATGGGGAAACAATATACACCAAAATCATTTGCAGATTTTTTAGGTTTGAATATGGATAATTACGTGGAGATTACGTCATTTTCTCATCATCCATTCTATTCTAAATTTGCTTTAGAAGTTCAGGATAACTGGGCTTGGGATCAAGTATATAATGTTCAGATCAATGAATTGACGGATGTGATTGATAATGCTATTATGAATGGATACACTGTTGCTTGGGGTGCTGATGTGAGTGAAAAAGGATTTTCTTTTAAAAATGGTGTAGCTGTTGTTCCAGATTTAGATTGGAATGATATTAAGAGAGAAAAAATGGACTCAGTTGTAAATGCACCAGCAAAACAAAAAGAAATTACTCAAGCGATGCGTCAGGAAGCTTTTGATAATTACGAAACACAAGATGATCATGGTATGCACATCGTTGGAATTGTAAAAGATCAAAATGGAACAAAATACTATAAGGTGAAAAATTCATGGGGAAAAAGTGGAAATGATTGTGATGGATATTTCTACGCTTCTGAAGCTTTTGTAAAATATAAAACAACGGATATTATGTTACATAAAGATGCAGTGAAGAAAGATGTTGCTAAGAAATTAGGATTTTAATAATTAAGATCTGAAAAAAGAAGAAGCCATACCCCTTTGTTGGTATGGCTTCTTCTTTTTTAAGAGAATAACAGGACAATCTATCTCTGTTTCAAAAAAATATTTTTCATCAGCTTTCTATTAGATCACGGATAACTACAGATGAGCAAACGCCACCAAAAGCAGCAGGCAAATAAGAGATGGTTCCGTAAGCAGATTTTTTAAAATTTCGTCCATCTGTTAACATCAGCGATTCTTTGATTGGTTCTTCGGGAGAAAAAACAGTTTTTATGCCTTCTGTGATACCTTCTTCTCTTAATCGTTTGCGGACATACTGTGCAAAAGGGCAAATATATGTTTTAGAAATATCAACTACTTGTAATCTTGTAGGATCTAATTTTGCGCCTGCTCCCATAGAGCTTATAATTCGCACTTTATGTTCATAGGCTGTTTTCAAAAATGTGACCTTTGGAGTAATACTATCTATCGCATCTACAACATAATCGAACTTGGTAGATAAAATTTGTACTGCTCTGTCTGGATTTATAAATTCTTTTATCACCGTTAATTTTAGATCAGGGTTGATCGCTAATAAACGTTCGGCCATAATATCGGCTTTAGATAAACCGTGTGTACTTGCTAATGCAGGTAATTGCCTATTTCTATTACTAGGATCTACCACATCACCATCAACAATGGTCATTTCGCCTATACCCCCTCTGCAAATAAATTCAGCAGCAAATGAGCCAACGCCTCCCATTCCTACAACCAATACATGCGCATTCTGAAGCTTCATCAGCTTTTCTTTTCCGATCAGTAGTTCTGTGCGCGATAACCATTTTAAATCATTCATTCGTAAATACTTTTTTGAAATTTTTGTAGATCATTTTTCTTAATTCATCTTCATTTATAGACAAGATAAGCGCTGCGCATTCAAAAATACGTTTTATTGAAATGTCTGCATCATCTGTTTCCAGAAATATTCGGTCGGTAGGTAATTCTTTAATAATTTTTGATGCGTTAGATCCTTTTGTTAATAGCGCTTTCCCAAATGACAAATAAAATCCATTTTTAATCAATTCTTTCCCAATTTGGTCATTGTTGTTAAACCCATGAACCAGTAAGGGTACAGTAATTTTGTTTTCTTTTTTTATGCGGATAAGTTCATTGAATGCTTTTACACAATGTATGATGACTGGCTTTTTCTCTTTTACAGCAATTTTTAATTGTTGTACAAAAATTTCTTCTTGCACTTTTAAATCAATATCGATTAGTTTATCTAACCCGCATTCACCAATGGCAATCACATGAGTATTACGTGCAAATTTTTTGATATTTTCAATTTCTGCATTATTTTTTTGCCAAGGATGAATTCCAATCGAAACCCATTTGTTAGTAGGAGTCAAGGCCGGATCCTCAGTTATGTTTAACAAACTGATCACATCGTTTTCATCTGGATGATGATGTGTATGAATATTGATATACGGGTAGTTCACGAATAATCGAAGAAAAAAAAACTCCCGATTCAAATGAGCCGGGAGTTACTAATAAATATCAGAATTATTATTTTGCGTCTTTAGTACCTTTTTTTGCTGTGTTTTCTTTCGCTGCCTGATCGGATTCCATTTTCTTGAATTTGGTCATTTGATCTGCTGTTAAAACGCCTTTCAGATTGGTTTCCCATTTTGTAATTACTATTTGTTTCTCAGTTTCTAAAGCTTTTGCGTCTGTACTATTTTTTTGACGGTTAGCATCCATCGCTTTTGCTTTTTCCAAATTGATGTTCAACACTTTTGGTTTTTGAGCCTCTGTTAATTCTAATGCCTTTGTCATTCGTTCCGTAGCATTGTTTGCTCTGGTGGATGCATCTGGCATTTGCTGCTGTTGTGCAGCTGTTTGTTTAACTGCTCCGCCTTGAGCATTTGCTAATAAACTTGTTGCAACAAATGCAACTGCTACTATTATTTTTTTCATGTTTTTTTTTATTTTAGTTAGTATAAAGTTAAGAAATATTAATTCAATTATAAATGATAATTATTTATTCTTTTTTATCTCACACCTTGCAAAGTGAAAGTTTACATGTTTCGTCTATATTGTCCGCCCACTTCAAACAATGCATTGGTGATTTGGCCCAAGGAACAATATTTAGCAGTTTCCATTATTCCTTCAAACATATTTTGATTCTTAATAGCAATCATCTGTAGTTCTTTTAAAAGTGCAGCTGATCTTTCAGCATTTCCCTTCTGCAATTCGGATACCATAGTTATCTGATACTGTTTTTCTTCTTCAGTAGCGCGGATCACTTCTTTCGGAACGATTGTAGGAGAACCTTTGGATGAAAGGAAAGTATTAACGCCAATGATTGGATATTCACCAGTATGTTTCAAGGTTTCATAATACAAACTCTCTTCCTGTATCTTTCCTCGTTGATACATTGTTTCCATCGCCCCTAAAACACCACCGCGTTCATTGATGCGTTCGAACTCTAGTAATACAGCTTCTTCTACAAGGTCTGTTAGGTCTTCAATAATGAATGAACCTTGTAATGGATTTTCATTTTTTGCCAAACCTAATTCTCTGTTTATGATCAATTGGATTGCCATTGCTCTTCTTACAGATTCTTCCGTTGGAGTGGTGATTGCTTCGTCATACGCGTTTGTATGCAATGAATTACAGTTGTCATAAATAGCGTAAAGCGCTTGTAAGGTAGTACGAATATCATTGAAATCAATTTCCTGAGCATGTAAGGAACGTCCGGAAGTTTGGATATGATACTTCAGCATTTGTGAACGGTCATTTGCATTGTATTTTATTTTCATTGCTTTTGCCCATATTCTTCTCGCAACACGGCCTATTACAGAATATTCTGGATCGATACCGTTACTGAAGAAGAAAGATAAATTTGGAGCAAATTTATTGATATCCATTCCTCTGCTTACATAATATTCAACGTATGTAAAACCGTTGGATAGAGTCAATGCAAGCTGCGTAATAGGATTTGCTCCCGCTTCAGCAATGTGAT
>Ga0209596_1001367_pt1 | contig 21087 bp, 23 predicted proteins | sample M_130807_MF_Meta_FD_187314 | JGI IMG/M metagenome (GOLD analysis project Ga0209596, IMG submission 187314) | Freshwater microbial communities from Lake Montjoie, Canada to study carbon cycling - M_130807_MF_MetaG (SPAdes) (version 2) | ecosystem: Environmental > Aquatic > Freshwater > Lake...
AGCCTGTTTCGCAATGGGGTCTTCTTCACTACATCGCCCCGCGCCGCCAGCCAACAGGGACGGCACTCCCGCACCGAACCCGACCGTCAGAGAAAAGTTTTTCCGCGCGGAGTGCGAACTGCGGAACTTGGGTTAACTGTCCGTGTACTGAGGTCGCCATTGCCTGACCATTCGTTCGTAAACAAGTGGTCGTGATCGCAAATGTCTTCGTCGAGACGCTGGCGAAGTCGTGTGAGTGAACGAATGAGAAAATCGAGCCCGGCGGCGTCTGCGTGGACAAATACTTGTTCACCCTCCGGATCGGTGGAGAAACTCAATACATGAGAAACGGGTGTGTCTGTCTTGCGTTCGTTGCTCATGGGTTTTCGGGTTACTTGTTGGGTGGCAGTATTCTCTCACTCCTTGAACGTGATCTGCGCCGCGATCTTCCCCCACTCCTCCTCGGTCATCTTTTTCTTCAGCGCGCGGAGCATGAAGCCGCCGACGGCCTTGCCGTCCTCGTTGAACATCCAGTCGCAGATGTCCGCGGGCGGGAATGAGACCTGGCCATCGAGCGGGATGCCGGCGCCGACGGCGGCGGTCTTGTCGTCGGCCACGCCGTGGAGGAGCGTGCCGTCGTAGGTGACCTGGTTGATCCACAGGATCTGCTGTTTGCCCGCCTCGCGCGTCGGGTAGGCCTTGCGCACGAGGAACTGCTTCTGGTTCGCCGAGGGCTTTTGCAGCGCGGCGAGAAATTCGCCGACGGTCGCGCGCGCCTTTTCCATCGCGGCGCGGATGTCCGCGTCATCCGTGTTGCCGTGCATGAGCGCGCGGAGGTCGGCCTTGCGCTGCTCCTTGGCCTTGTCCTTGCAGCCGGAGAAAACGAGGACGGTGAGCGCGAGCAGAATGAGTGTGCGGAACATCGCGCGGACTTTTGCAAACGCAGCGCAGGATGGCGAGCGGAAGGAATTGAACCGCGAAGAAGCGAAGAAGGTTGATTCGTGACTCTCCCGCTGTCCACGGCCTCTGCGTTTGGAGCCGGAACGACATTCTGCATCCCCTTCGCCGCTTCGCTTCTTCGCGGTTCAATATCGCTGTGAATCCCCGCGTCCGCCCTTGACCGGTGGTGCGGGCTTTGAAACAAGCGCGGCTTCCATTTCCCTATTCCCTACTACATGAGCACCGTCACCGCCCTGAAGGCCGTCAAAGGCAACACGAAATCCAAAGTCGAAGCTGAACTCACCAAGACCGGAGGCCTGCTGCGCCTCGCGCCCTGCTGGGTGCCGCGCAGCTTCCTGCAGCCGGGCAAGCGGCTGAAGCTGCACCCGGATGATCTTTACGCCTATGGCCTGAACCGCGGCGGCATCGACGAGCGATGGTTTGCGAGCACGACGCCTGCGGCGAATGAGAACCGCACGCCGGACGAGGGACTGAGCTACGTGGTCGTCGGCAAGGAGAAGTTCACTTTGCAGAAGGCGGTCGAGGACTGCGGCGCGACGCTCATCGGCAAGAGCATCTGGAACAAATACAAGAAGTGGCCGGTGTATTCGAAGTTCTTCGACAACATGGGGCCGATTCCCCACCACATGCACCAGAGCGCCGCGCAAGCGAAGCTGGTCGGGCAGGAAGGCAAGCCGGAGTCGTATTATTTCCCGCCGCAGCACAACAACGTGGGCAACAATTTCCCCTACACGTTCATGGGCTTCGAGCCAGGCACGACAAAGGAGCAGGTGCGGCAGTGCATCGCGAATTGGAACAAGGGCGACAACGGCATCCTCGATCTCTCGAAGGCGTATCGGCTGAAGGTCGGCAGCGGATGGCTGATCGATCCGTGCATTCTCCACGCGCCGGGATCGCTCTGCACGTATGAGCCGCAGTGGGGCTCGGACGTTTTCGGAATGTATCAGAATCTCGTCGAAGGCCGCGAAGTGCCGTGGTCGCTCCTCGTGAAGGACATGCCGAAGAGCAAGCACAAGGACATTGATTTCATCGTGGACCAGCTCGACTGGGCGAAAAACGTGGACCCGAAGTTCAAGGACAACCACTACCTCGAACCCGTGCCGGTGGCCGACACGCGCAAGGAAGGCTACGTGGACCGCTGGATCGTTTACGGAAAGGTGGACGGCGCGCAACTCTTCACCGCGAAGGAACTCACGGTGAACCCCGGCGTGACGGCATTCGTGACGGACAACGGCGCGTACGGCCTCATCTGCGTGCAGGGCAGCGGCAAGATCAACAGCCAGCCGCTGAATTCGCCGAAGCTGATCCGCTTCACCGAGCTGACGGAGGACGAATACTTCGTGACCGAGGACGGCGCGAAGGCGGGCGTGAGCTTCACGAACACGAGCGAGACCGAGCCGATGGTGATCTTGCGCTACTTCGGCCCCGAGGTGAATCCCGACGCGCCGAAGATTGGCGCGTATCGGAAGAACAAGTTCAACTGATCCTTTTTGCCGAAACCAACACAACACCAACACACACCCATGAAAACAATGCGCGCATTCATCACGGCCATCGCGGTGGCCTTCGCAACTATCACTCCGCTCCGTGCCGATGAGGCGCTCGACGGTTTCAAGAAACAAATGACCGGCCTCGAAGCCTACGTGAAGGAGCAGGAGGCCGGGCTGAAGACAAACCCGATGGCGGGGATCGCGATGATCCGTAACATCGTCACCAAGCTTCAGGCCATCAAGACCGACGGGCTCCCCGCCGACCTGAAGACGGGCTACACGGAATTCGTCACGGCGATTTCCAAGATGGGCGACATGTTCAAGGGCTGGCCGGAGAAGGCCGAGGACATGCAGGCGTTCATCGTAAAGAAGATCGGCGAAGATCCGAAATACATGGACAACTTCGGCCAGAAGATGGCGGCGCTCGAAAAGGAGATGCAGCCCGCCGTGGCGAAACTCGACGAGCTCGGCAAGAAGTACGGCCTCGACATGACGAAGATCGCACCGGGCAAGTAAGGCACGGCTGAATTCAATTCAATGAAGCCGCCGGTCCGCAGCATGCGGGCCGGCGGTTTCTTTTTTCCCCGGAAAAAACCGCCGCCATTCCGGAGCGGTGAAGGCAAAAAAACTTCCGTTTCGACTTTGCCAAGCGGTAACAAGACCGTCAGCCTAACCGCCCATGAAACTCATTCATACCATCCCACTCATCGTCGCCACCGCGTTCTTCGCCCTCACCGGATGCAACAAGGCTCCGGACGAGAAAACCGCCATCGCAAACTTCAAGGCCGAGATCGAAAGCACGACCAAGTGGATGGAAGAAAAACAGAAGGCCACCGCCACCGATCCCGCGGCGGGAATCGCGATGATGGGGGAGATGGTGAACAAGTTCAAAGGCATCAAGACCGACGGTCTCCCTGCGGATCTCAAGGCTGCCTGGGGTGAAATGACCGCAGTGTTCACGGAGCTCGGCGATGTCTTCAAAGGAATGCCGAAGCTCGACGCATCGAAGCCCGAGGAGATGAACAAGACGATGGGCGACCTCATGCCAAAGATGATGGCAGTGATGGCGAAAGGGGATCCCGTCGCCAAGAAGCTCGAGGAAATCGGGAAGAAATACGGCTTGGACATGAAGAAGCTCGCCCCCGGCAAGTAAGCCCCCCACATTTTCAACAACTGCCGCCGGTCCGCATCTTGTGGGCCGGCGGCTTTTTGTTTCCACGGATGATCGCATGTCACACGCGTCATGCGGAAATGCTTGCCGGCGGCGTGCGGCGTGCGTAGATGCACGAACTTTACGTGACAGCCCCTCGTCAACATCTGTCTGGGTTTCCGCGCGCGATCGGTTTCGCCGTGATCCTGCATTTGCTCGCGGTGCTGTGGATGGCAGCCTCTCCCACCCTGCACACGGCTGCGCATCACGACGCCTCGGAACCCGAGCACTCCTGCTGCGTGACGCTGTTTGAGGCGGGAAATTTCCATGCACCGGCGACGCACACGGATTTCGCAGCCCTCTCGGAGTTGCTGCTCGTGGAGCGGGTGGAACCCCTCATCGAGCGCATTGCAGCGGCTCGTTTTTCTCTCGGGGTATTGGAGCACGCGCCTCCGGCGACGGTCTGAAGTCTCAGTCGTTTCGTCGTTGTGCGAATCGTCCGTCGGGCGGTTCGCCGTGTCTCCACTTCCAACCCCGTTTTCACATTGAAAAAACAGATCATGCTGCTCGCAGCGTGCGCCATCTCCGGCCGTACGCTCGGGCAGGAACCGTCCGTCCAACAGCAGCTCAACGCGCTCCAGCAGATGATGCGCGAAATGCAGACGCGCCATCAGCAGGAGCTGGATGCGCTGAAAAACGAAATCGCGGGACAGCACGCGACCATCGAGGAACTGAAAAAATCTCCAGCGTCCGCAGTGGCACCACCCGCGCAAATATTGCCAGCAGCACCGCCCGCAACGCCGTCAACGACGACGCCCGCACTTCCCGCGGGGAAAACTCCGCCAGCCGGCGCACCGCTCTTCCCGACAACGGATGACAACGTGCTCCTTCCGGTTCCGGGAGCCATCGGTACGCCCGCGATCCCAACGACCGACGCTTCGGTCCTGTCGCCGGGAATCCTCAGCACCGCGCCGATCACTCTCGTGGGAGGCGGAAAAAGTTATCTCAACATTTCCTTCGATGCGATCCTCGCGGGCGCGGCATCCACAGCGCGCGATCTCGGCGCGCTCGAAGTCGGTGATCACGATCCGCAGCGCCGCGGCTTCAATGCGCGCAACATCGAGCTTGCACTCGACGGCGCGGTGGATCCGTTCTTCGAGGGCTTCGCAAACATTGTCTTCAAGCTCGATTCGCAGAACCAGACATCCGTCGAAGTCGAGGAAGCGTTCGCGCAGACCACGAGCATGCCGCACGGCTTGCAGATGAAGGCGGGGCAGTTCTTCGCGGCCTTCGGGCGCAACAATCCGCAGCACCCGCATGTGTGGGATTTTGCCGATGCACCGCTCATCAACGGCCGCCTGCTCGGCCCTGACGGCCTGCGCGGCGCAGGCGCGCAAATCGCATGGGTGCTACCGACGAAATGGTACGCGCAGCTCATGCTCGGCGTGCAGAATGGCGAGGGCGGCACCGCCGCGTCATTCCGCAACACCGGCGAAAACGGCACGCAGTTCGGACGGCAGACGATTGACCGTCAGCTCGGGCGCGTGAGCGATTTCGCATTCATCCCGCGGCTGGAAATGTCGTTCGACCTCAGCCCCACGCGCACGCTGCTCGTCGGCGCATCGGCGGCATTCGGCCCGAACGACACGGGCGCAGACGCGCGCACGCAGATCTACGGCGCGGACATTTTCTACAAATGGAAATCCACCAAATCCGAGGGCGGCTTCCCCTATGTGAAGTGGCAGACCGAGGCGATGCTGCGCCGCGCGGAAGCGGGACGCGGGCTGGATGACTCCTTCCCCGTGAGCGAGACGTTCACCGACTGGGGCGTCTATTCGCAAATCGTGTGGGGCTTCGCGAAAGGCTGGTCCGCCGGACTGCGCGGCGACTACCTGCACATGCAGGACTCGCCTTTCACGATGGACGCGGAGCGCCAGTCGCGCTGGCGCATCTCGACGAACCTGACGTGGTATCCCTCCGAGTTCTCGAAGCTGCGCCTGCAATACAACCACGACTTCCTCCAGTCGTCGTCATTCCTCCCCGCGCGCAACGAGGACTCGCTGTTCCTCCAGTTCGAATTCGCGCTCGGCGCACACGGCGCACACAAATTTTAAGACCGAATCCTACGCATGAAAAGACTCACACTCATCGCAGGCGCATTCATCGCGCTGCTCACTGCCGCACAGGCAAAACTCACGGTCGTCGCGACGCTGCCGGACTACGGCGCAATCGCGCGCGACATCGGCGGCGATAAGGTGGACGTCACCGTGATGGCAAAGCCGACCGAGGATCCGCACTTTGTGGACGCGCGCCCGAGCTTCATCGTGAAACTGCGCGCCGCCGACGTGCTCATCGAGGGCGGCGCGGAACTCGAACTCGGATGGCTCCCTCCCCTGCTGCAAAACGCGCGCAACCCGAAGCTCGAAACGGGCAAGCCCGGCCGCGTCATCGCCTCGCAGGGCATCCGGCTCATGAACGTGCCCACGAACCTCACGCGCGCCGCGGGCGACGTGCATGCGCTCGGCAATCCGCACTTCATGCTCGACCCGATTATCGTGAAGGCCGTCGCGAAGCATGTCGCCGACGCATTCGCAGCATCCGACGCCGCGAACGCCGCAACGTATCAGGCGAACTACGCGAAGTTCGAGCAGGCCGTGAATGCGAAGCTGCAGGAATGGGGCACAGCGATGCTGCCATACAAGGGACGGCACATCGTCGCGTATCACGACTCGTGGCCGTACTTCGCGCGGCGCTTCGGACTCGTCTCGGAGATTTTTCTGGAACCGAAGCCCGGCATCCCGCCGTCGCCCGCGCACCTTGCGAAAGTGATCGCCGACATGAAGGCCGCACACGCTGTCGCGATCATCGTCGAGCCATTTCACAACCGGAAGACCGCCGAGAAGGTCGCCAGCAGCACGAGGGCACACATCGCGGATGTCGCGCAATTTCCCGGCGCGCTTCCGAACACGGACGGCTACGTCGCATTCATGGATGCCATCGTCGCGCGGATCGCAGCCGCGCTGAAGGAGTAGCCATGAGGAACATCCAACATCCAACATCCAACATTGAACATTCAACGAAGCCCTCGCGCTTCACCCTCCGCATTCAGCATCGTCCCTTGGATGTTGGATGTTGGATGTTGGATGTTGGATGTTGGATGTTGGACGTTGGATGTTTTCCCCTCCTCTTTTCGCCATGTGGGAAGTGATGTTCTGGCCCCTCGTGGCCTGCGTGCTCCTGCCGCCGCTGCTCGTGTATCTCGGCCTGCACGTCGTGCAGCGCGGGATCATCTTCATTGATATCGCGATGGCGCAGATGGCCTCGCTCGGCTTCTGCGTCGGCGCGCTGTGGCATCTCGAACTGGACGACCCGCTGAACATCGCCATCGCGCTCGGCTTCACGCTGGTCGCCGCGGCGCTGTTCTCGTTCACAAACAAGAGCGGGAGCGAAGTGCCGCACGAGGCGACCATCGGCATCGCCTACGTCGTCACGGCGGCGGCGGCCGTGCTCATCCTCAGCCGTGCAGCCCATGGCGACGAGGAGATCAAGAACATGCTCGTGGGAAACATCCTCCTCGTGTCCGCAGAGGATCTCCTGCGCGTCGGCAGCTTCCTCGGCAAATTTCTGCCCGCGATCAAAATCCTGAACGAACCGGGAATGGAAGGCATGCACGCCGAATTTCTCCCCGGCACCGCGTGGTGGTTCGCGCTCGTCGGCCTCGTGCATCTCATCTTCCGGCGGCAACTCTGCGGCGTGTCGTTCGCACGCGAACAGTCGCGCGCAAACGGGATGCGCGTGCGCGCGTGGGACTTTCTTTTCTACGCGCTCTTCGGATTCGTGGTGACGAGCTTCGTGCGCATCGCCGGCGTGCTGCTGATCTTCAGCTACCTCATCGTGCCCGCCGTCTGTGCCGTGCTGCTCGCGCGCACGATGCGGATCCGGATGCTCATCGGCTGCATCATCGCGCTCGTCGGCGGCGGCGGCGGAATGATCGGGAGCTTCTACGCGGACCTGCCGTCGGGCGCGGCGATCGTGTGCGCGCTCGGCGCCCTGCTCATCACCACCGCCAGCATCGCCCCGCTCATCCGCCGGAAAACTCCGCGGCCCGCCACAGACTGACCGCGCGCTACGCTGAGGCGACACGCACCTCGACCGCCGCGGTGCTGAGCTTCGTGTAGATTTTTCCGAGACGCCGGATCGGCCACCAGCGGTAGAGATAGATTTCCAACGGCCGCCACATCGCCACCCAGCCGATGATCGTGAGGCCTTCCTTCATCACCGGATGCCACTTGCCAAGGAAAGCTGTGAGCGTCTGCGCGATCGTCATGCACACCGCGAGGAATGCGAGCCCGATGAACAGGCTCGCCCATCCCTCGCGCATGAGTTCGCGGAATTCCCGCGCGTTCAATTCCGCGCGATAGGCAAAGTAGTGGTGGATGGATTCGGCGATGTCCGCCTGCGGCCCGGATTTCTCCGGTGGCTGGCCGAGGTGCACCACGATCCGGAGCGGCGAGTGAATTGCGTGTTCCTGCGCCCATCCGACGATGAAGTGCTCCGCGTTGTGATCGAGATCGCGCTCGTGGAATGGCGAAGGGTCCATCGAGTTGAAGAGCTGGTGAACGGTCTGCACCTTCACCTCGATCAATTGCGTCTCCCCGTCTCCGTTCATGTGCGTTGGTATTTCAAAATCACGTTTCTCGCGCGCAGCGAAGCAAAGTGCGGGGCTGCTTGCAACGGGCCAGCGGCATGGGTGGTGTCCCAATTTGGAAGCCAGGAAGCCATGAAGGGAAGGAATGACGCATACGCCTAGCCACGAGCCCCGCTCTGCTTCCTGGCTTCCAAATTCAAAATCGGAAACCACCGCGGCATGATGCCGCATCGGCGAAGCGCACGCTCCCGGCACTCCGGGATTGCGCGACGCGGAGGCGTCGGCGACAGGAAGCGCATTCCTTACGCAATGCCCCATCCGAACGTCGCCCGCACACTCGCGATTCTTACATTCATCCCGGCCCTGCTTCTCGCTCCGTCGCTCACTCATGCGCAGAAGGGCGCGCCCGCATCCCCCGCTCCGGCGATGCCGCTCGATGGGCTGATCGCCGGCGACAAGCCGTGGGAGACGACTCCGGATCAGCTCGAGGCCGCAGTGAAACCGCTGCGCACTCAGTGGCTCAACGCCGCGAAAGATTCCGCGCGCTACTTCGGCAGCTACGCAATCTGGAATGGCGCGATCCCGGTGAAGGAGGCGGTCGTCGAATTTCAAAAAGGGAAGCTCTTCCGCGTGAATCTCTCCATTTTCAACCGGGGCGACAGCGACAGCGGGAGCTTCGCGAGCCGCGCGGAATTTGAAAAGCAGCTCGAAGCCTGGAAGGCGGCGATCACCGCGAAGGCCGGCGTCCAGCCCGTGGATCTCGGCAAGCAGAATGCGAGCGCGGTGAAGGCGACGGGCTTCTCGTGGTCGAAGGCTCCGTCTGTCTATCTCCTCGAGTTCAGCTACCAGAAGGATGCGAAGGCGACGGGCGTGCAGTTCCGTCCGGAATTTGTGCGGCTGCGCGTGTCGGCGCTGCCAAAGCCGTTTGGCATCGGCTCCTCGGCGGTGGGCGGACAGCGCGTGAGCAAGGCCGCGCTGCTCGCCAACGTGATGAAGGATCCGGGCGGCGATATTTTTCTGAAAAATGTGCCGATGGTGGACCAGGGGCCGAAGGGCTACTGCGCGGTCGCGACGGCTGAGCGCGTCTTCCGCTACTACGGGATGCCGGTGGACCAGCACGAGATGGCGCAGGTGGCGAACACGGGCGCGGGCGGCGGCACCAATCCCGATGCGATGCTGAAGGCGCTGACCGCATTGCAAGGCCGGCTGCATGTGCATGTGCGCGCGATCTCGAAGTGGGACTACGCGGAGTTCAACAAGATGATCACGGACTACAACGGCGAGGCGAAGCGGAACAAGAAGAAGGAAATCAATCTCGCAGGCATGCGCACGATTGATATCGCCGCGATCTACAGCTCGATGGATCCGGCGTCGCTGAAGGAATCCAAGACCGTGAAAAAGAAGGGCGACTTCGAGAAGTTCAAGCGCGAGGTCGCGGAGAAAATTGACAGGGGAATCCCCGTGATGTGGGGCGTGGAACTCGGCCTCTACCCCGAGGCGGAAATCCCGCAGGCGCACGGCGGCCACATGCGGCTCATCATCGGCTACAACAACAAGACGAACGAGATCATCTACTCTGACTCATGGGGCGAGAAGCACGCGATGAAGCGGATGCCGAGCGACAACGCATTCCCGATGACGACCGGGCTCTACTTCATGGAGCCGTTCGAGTAGATCACTGCGCGCTCCACTCGTGCTCACCGTCGGCGAGGCCGAGGCGGACGAGCGCTTCTCCTGCGAGGAAAAGCGAACCTGCGATGAGCGTGTGCGCGCCATCGGTGCGTGCATCGGCGAGCGCGGCTTCGAGCGTCTCCGCGACGCTCACTAGCATGGCTGGCGATTGTGCGCGGACCATCGCGGCGAGTTCGTCAGGCGGAAGCGCGCGCGGACTGCGGACGGGCGTGCAGATGACGCGTGCAACGATCGGGAGCAGCGCCGCGATGACACCGGGCGCATCCTTGTCCGCGAGAATGCCGACAATGAGGGTGGCTTTCCGGTCGCCGAATTCCTCACTCCATGTCACGGCAAGTTGCGCGGCGGCGGGCGGATTGTGCGCGCCGTCAATCACGGTGCGATCATCCACCCGCTGAAAACGCGCGGGCCACGTCACATTTGCAAATGCCTCGCGCACGACGCGCGGCTCGGGACGCAGCCCGGCCTCGATGATCGCCGCGAATGCGAGCGAGGCATTACGCCGCTGATGGCTCCCGGCGAGCGCAAGCGGGCAGTCTTTTCCGAGAGGCTCGGTGATGAATTTCAGCCGTGCGCCCGCAGCTTCCGCCGCTGCGCGGATGACGGCCTCGGCCTCGGGCGGCTGCGGTGCGGAGAGGACGATGCAGCCGCGCTTGATGATGCCCGCCTTTTCCCCCGCGATCGCCGCGAGCGTGTCGCCGAGATACTGCATGTGATCGAGGCCGATGGGCGTGATGACGGCGACGGCGGGCGTGACGATGTTCGTCGCATCGAGACGCCCGCCGAGGCCGGTTTCGAGAACGACGATCTCGGCGTTCTGCTGCTGGAACCACGCGAGCGCGAGCGCGGTGGTGATCTCAAAAAATGTCGGCGTGTGCTCCCTTCCCCCGATGATGCCGCGGATTTTCGTCAGCCATTCCGCGACGTGCTCCTCGGGAATCTGGTTCAGACCGAGCCGGATTCGCTCGCGGAAGCTCACGAGGTGCGGCGAGGTGTAGAGTCCCGTGCGACGCTTCGCGGCGACACACACTGCGGCGATCATTGCGCACACGGAGCCTTTGCCATTCGTGCCCGCGACGTGGATGAAGCGGCGCTTCGCACTGCTCGCAGTCTCGATCCCGAGCGCGTCGCAGAGCCCGCGGATATTTTCCAGCCCCAGCACGATGCCGTGGACTTGCAGGCCGTAAAGCCAGTCGAGGGACTCGCGGTAGGTCATGCGTGGAAAAATGGACGCTCGCAGAAGGAGTGCAGATTCACTGGATGCTTCAGTTCCGCAAAAACGGTCGCATCAAAATTCGCACTCGAACGAAGAAAGACGGGGAATCGCGCGAGCGTGTTTGCTTTACCGATGAGCAAAACGTTCGCGTCACACCGCCGCTGGCGCGAGGTACGTGAGCAGCCCGGCGAGCGTCTCCTTCATTTTCTTGCGATGGACGATCATGTCCACGAGGCCGTGCTCCATACAAAATTCCGCGGTCTGGAATCCTGGCGGCAATTCCTGGTGCGTTGTCTCGCGGATGACCCGCGGGCCGGCGAAGCCGATCATGCACTTCGGCTCGGCGATGATGATGTCGCCGACGCTCGCGTAGCTGGCCATCACTCCGGCGGTGGTCGGATCGGTGAGCACGGAAATGTAGGGCAGCTTTGCATCCGAATGGCGCGCGAGTGCGCCGCACGTCTTTGCCATCTGCATGAGCGAGAGCATCCCCTCGTACATGCGCGCGCCGCCGCTGGCGCTGACGATGATCATGGGCAGCCGCTGTGCGGTCGCGCGCTCGATGGCGCGGGTGATCTTTTCACCGACGACGCTGCCCATCGTCGCAGCGAGAAATCCGAAATCCATCACGGCGATGCTCATCATCTTCCCATCAATGCTGCCGAGGCCGGTGACGACGGCGTCGAGCTGGCCGGTGGCCTTCTGGTATTTTTTCAGGCGGTCGGTGTAGCTGGCCTGGCCGGTGAATTTCAGCGTGTCCACGGAGACGAGCTTCGCGTCGTGCTCGGCGAAGGTACCCTCGTCCACAAGCAGCTCGATGCGGTCGCATGCGGTGAGCATAAAGTGGTGCTCGCACTTCGGGCAGATGCGGACGTTGCGCTCGATCTCAAGGTTGTGGATGATTTCCGCGCAGCCGGGACATTTCGTCCAGAGGCCGGCGGGCAGTTCGCGTTTCTTGCCGGAGGTGAAGACCGGCTTGGAAAAAATTCCCATAGGGTTTGAAGGTTCAGTTTCTTGCATGGGCAGCGGGGTGCGCTCGGTGGGCTGCCGGGGTTTTAGAATTTCGGGCGATCATGTTTTTGCGGTGCTAGCCGCGGGCGACGGTGATGACTCGCACCGAGGCAGCGCCGGCGCGCATCAGCACGCGCGAGCACTCCTCGACGGTCGAGCCCGTCGTGAAGACGTCGTCAACGAGGACGAGGTGTCGTTCTTTCACGCCCGCAATGTGGCGCACGCGAAAGGCCCCGCGCAAGTTTTCCATTCGCTCGGCGCGATCGAGTTTTGTCTGCGTGGAGGTGTGGCGGGTGCGCTTCAACGCGTGCAGGACGGGGACGCCGCAGCGCTGCGAGACGTGTGTGGCGAGTTCGGCGGCCTGGTTGAATTCGCGTTCGCGAAAACGGATGTGGTGCAGCGGCACGGGCACGAATGCGTCGAACGGGCGCGAGGAGATGCGCGGATCGTCGAGCGTGTGCGCGAGCCAGTCGGCAAGCGGACGGAGGAGGTGGCGCTGGCCGTTGTATTTGAAGTCGTGGATGAAATCGCGGACGACCCCGTGGCTGCGGAATGCGGCGACGGCGCACTCGAAATGCACGTCGCGATCCGCGCAGTTCGGGCAGGTGAACGCCTGCGTGATCGCGCCATCAAACGGCTGCGAGCAGCGTTCGCAAAACGGCGGCACGATGTGCCGCACAGTTTCCGCGCAGTCGGCGCAGAGGTGGATGCCGGGCTCGGTCGCCGACTTGCACGCCGCGCAGTACGGCGGAAAGCAGAGCGTGCCGAGCGCACGGAAAATTCTACGCGCGGCTGTCGCGACGCTCATGGGCGAGGCAGGCGTGGCAGAGCACGCCGGTGAGGATGACGGTGATGAGCGGCGCAAGGCCGATGCGGATATCCGCGCCGATCCACGGAAGTTTCCCCGGCGCGAATGATGCGAACTTTCCGAAGCCCTGCACGCAGAAGACCCAGCCCGCGTGCAGGCCGATGCCGAGCCACAGCGAGCGCGTGCGCTGCATCGCCCAACCGAGCACGCAGCCGACGGCGAGCAGCGTGGTGAAGGATGCGGCGACCATCATCGGATTTTCCCACTGGCTGAAAATTTGCGGGATGAGCGCGAAGCCGGCGAGCCACGTGACATCGCCCGGCGCGACGGTCCCGGCGAGCGGCTTGATGAAGTGCAGCACGGCGAAGAACAGCGAACTCGCGATGAGCGCGGGGCGCGGGAGCATCCTGCGCTGAAGCAGACCGAGAAATGCGCCGCGAAAGATGCACTCTTCGATGAAGCCGACGCACGCGGCGGTGAAAATCACCTTCGGCAATTCGCCGGGATGCTGCATTTCGGCGGGGAGAAAAATGATGCCGCCGAATGCGAAGATGATCAGCGACATCACGGCCATGAGTACGACGGCTGCGAAGAACCCGAGCGCCAGCCGCTGCGGCCAGCGCGTGTCCCACCGGAGCCCGAGTTCCGCGAGCGATCGCACTTTCAGCGAACGCGCGAGCGGCCACAGCAGGAGGATGGCGACGATCTCGACTGTGCGGCTGAAGTAACGGTGGAAGCCCTGCCCCGTGATGTTTGGAAAAAATCCGCGCGCCGCGAGCGGATGCGCGCACTTGAAGAGCAGCGGCGCGAGCAGCGCGCCGAGGACGACCGATGCGATGAGATAGAGCAGGAGCTTGCGGAGATCCTTCAAGGTGGTGTCTATCTCTCAAAGTGCGGATCGAAACGCCATTCATTATCGCAGAGGCGCAGAGGGAAATTGAGAGCGACGCAGAGAGATTTTTTCATCTTCTTCTGCGAGACTCCCATTGATCCTCCCCGCCTCCGCGTTACATCCAAAACTTCCGGCCATCCGCTCAAAACTCGAACCGACGCTTCACTGAAAATGGGAACACGAAACATCCACGTCTGGAAACACAAGACTGACGACGGCGAAAAGCGCGAGGTGCGCGCGGAGAAATTTGGCGGCAAGTGGCGCATCCAGGCGCAACTGCGCGGTGAGGACAAATGGACGTACTACGACGTTCCGCTGATGGACGACCTGCTCGAACTGCGGCGCGTGCTCTGGAACAAGTATCAGCGGAAGCATCTCGCCTTCGAGGATGTCGCGGCGATTGACAAGGTGATCCGCGACGCGGGCGGGACGGTGCCTGGGGAGAATGACGAATGACGTCATCCGTCATCCGTCATTCAAAGATGCGCTTGTAAACCTTCGGGTTTGCTCCGAGCCAGAACCACGCGGCAAGCACGAGCAGTGCGATGACATTCAGCGAGAAGCCCCACGACGCGCGGCGGCGGCCATACGGCCATCTTCCCACGTCGCGGTGCTCTCGGATCGCGAACAGCGCGAGGACGGCGCTCACGCAATGCACTCCCGCGGCGACGACGACGGCCCAGAATGCGCCAGCCTGCGATCCGCCGTGGAACGAGCGCACCGTCCACACGGAAGTCTCGATGAGAAGCGCGATGAAGAGCAGGCTGGTCGCATGGGAGGACTTGCGGTTCATGTCCTTCGAATACGACGAGGCGACATTGATGATGAACGCGATGACGAGCAGGCCCATGACGACCAGGCCGAACTCCGCGAAGGTGTGCTCCGCCGCCGCAGCGAGCAGCGCGATCATGCGCTGAATGCCTCCAGGAATGCGACTTCGACGGCGAGCTGTTCCTGCACGTTGCGGCCGAAATTTTCCCTCAGCCCGCCGATGGCGGCGGCGCGCGTGATCACGTCGGAGACCGGGAGGCGGGCCGCGAGCGCGGCGGTGTCGGAGGAAAAATCGGGCAAGTCCAGGTGCGTGGCTTGCTGCTGCTGGCGGAGGACGTCGGCCCACCACGATTCGAGCGTGTCCACGAGCACGCCGCGCTCGCTCCGGTAGCGCGCCTCGGCGAGCGCCTTGTGGAAATCCTCGCGGTCATCGAGCCAGCCGGAGTCCACGCCGCTGGCCTCGCGGAAGCGCTTGGCCTCGGTTTTGAACATGGCCTCGGTCTCGTCCGCGATGGCCTGCTTCGCGACGGCCAGGAGCGCCTGCACTTCGCGGACGAGGCCGAAGACCTGCGGCAGTTCGGGACGCGGGATTTTGAAAAAATTGCGGAGCGATTCCGCGATTTGGCGCTGGCGTTCGTCGAGCTCGCGACGCGCGCCGGCCACAAGCGGGATCTCGATGCAGCGCGAGAGGATCGTCTCGAGGAGCAGCTCGGGAAAATTGCTGACGAGGAGGATGTGCGAATCGCGCGGCGGCTCCTCCAGGGTTTTCAGAAATGCGTTCGCGGAACCTTCCATGAGACGATCCGCGTCGAAAATGACGACCACTTTCCGTCCGCCACGCAGCGAGCGCATCTGGAGGGAGCGTTCGAGTTCGCGCACCTGTTCGATCGTGATGCGGCGCGACTTGGACTCCGGTTCGGCGATGTGGACATCCGCGTGCTTCAGCGGATCGGCGGTATCGCCAACGAGAATGCCGGTGAGGCCCGCGGCGACTTCGCGCGTGCCGCTGCCGACGGGGCCGGTGATGAGGTAGGCGTGCGCGAGGCGGTCGTTCGCCTGCGCTTTGCGGAGAAGGGTCAGGGCTTGTTCGGCGGAGAATGCCATGCGGGGCGCGAGTAGATGCGGAATCGCGGCGAAGTGCGCAAAGAGAAAAAACGGCGGCGTCTGCTTTTGGTGTTCGGCGTTTGAAGTTCGGAGTTCGGAGTTCGGAGTTTGGCCCGCCGCAGGCGCCGCTCGTATCGGCAACACCGTCCGCGTATCGGAAGGCCGCTGCGCGGGGGCAAACGCTCAACGCCAAACTTCAAACACCAAAATATGGATACGACCGGGAAAATTCCCGTGACTGCCGACCGGAGAAGCAGGCTGATCCTGCGTGAAAATTAGCCGGCCTCCTGCCGTCGGCGGCTACCAATTTTACTGTTTCGTCACCACCGCCGGCGCGTCGCCGGCCGCGGGACTGGCGGGCTTTTTCGTCTGCGCGAGGCGCATCGCCTTGCGGCGCGCGTCCACCACGAACGAGTTGTTCTCGCCGAAGCGCGACCACGGGCCGAAGGGGACATCGGAGTATTCGATGAATTTCCAATCTGCCACGTCGGTGCCGCCCATGCCGAGGTAGTCCTGCACGGCAGGCGAGATATCCAGCCCAGCGCCACGGTTCAGGTTCCACTGCGGGCGTTCATTTCCGAAGACGTACTGCCAGTGGTCCGTGCGGAACGGCCCGACATCGGACCACTGCGCATAGCAGACGCGCAGGCCATGGCGGATCATGATCCAGCGGTCGCGGCAGACGGACTTGCCCTCCTGCTCGAAGACGGCATTGAACCACGGGATGATCTTGCGCGCCTCGGGTTTGTGGCGGCCACCGCTCACGTCGTTGTAGGGCAGTGCGAAATAAAACGGGTTCCCCTGCGGGATGAATCCGGCGGGAATGGTGCCGCCGTCCTCAAGTTTCTTGCGTCCGGTCGGGGCGTCAACGCCGCCGTACGTGCGCCACCAGTTCAGATCCCAGCAGCTCGAATAATTGTGCACCGGGTTGTTCTGGCCGGCCGACTCGCCGACCCAGAAGACGGTCGTGACGATGCTCAGCTTCCAAGGGTAGAGGCTGCGTGCGCTGCCTTCCTTGTGCGAATCCGTGGGCACGATCACCTGCGGCTCGAGCTTGAGGATGGAGTCCTCGCGCAACTTCATCGCATAGCGCGCAAAATCTGCGCTGCTCTGGTAGGTCGGCTGTGGGGATTCGGCTATCGCCGCGCCCGCCATGAAAAGAATTCCGGCGAAGACGGCGAAAACCTTGGCGGTCATCATGTGTGTGATAACCCACCCTAGAGATGCAGGGTGTCGGCGCAAGGTGGAAAATCCCGGCGAGATGGAGAACGGGCGTGACATGGGGCTGTGTGCTGTCCGCTGTTATAGCAGCGATGATGCCCGACGCGCGGCGGCCTCCGGAATCGGCGCGCCAAGCCGGGACGCTGTGGTTGAAAATTGCGCGGGACGTTTAGACGCAGGGGTGCGGAGGGGAGTTGAGAGTCACGCAGAGGAATGATTTTGCCTCACCGATCGGCGTCCGCAGTTTCAGATGATCCCTCTGCGATCCCCCCGCTGCAACTCTGCGTTTGAAAATAACCTCACAAACTGAATCGTTCCGGCTCAGAAACACGGCGCGCGGGATAATTCTTACGTCTTGCTCATGCTCATGCTCTTGCTCTTTTTTTGAAACACGCATTCAACGGGAGCATGAGCAGGAGCAAGACAAAGAGTCAGAGCGCACAGCCTTCCCGCGCGCCGCGGCTTTGAACATCCGCCCGGCTCGACGTGTCGAACTGACCAAATTTTCATGCACCACTGCTCCACTTCCGGCCTGCCGCCCGCACCCTTCGACTGGACTCCGCGCACCCGGCTCGTCTTCGGGCCCGGCACGCTTGCCAGGGTCGGCTCGCTCGCCGCGGAACTCGGCGGACGGCGCGCGCTGATCGTCACGGACAAGGGGATCGTGAACGCCGGCCACGTCGAGCGCGCTCGTGCGACGCTCGAAGCGGCGGGCATCGCGGTGACGATCTTCGACAGCGTCCGCGAGAATCCCGACACCGAGGACATCCGGCGCTGCGCGGAAGCCGCGGCTGCGGCGAAGGCGGACATTTTCATCGGCCTCGGCGGCGGCAGCAGCATGGATACGGCGAAAGGCGGCAATCTCATGCTGACCAACGGCGGCGCGGTGAAGGACTACTGGGGCGTCGGCAAAGCCACGAAGCCGCTGCTCCCGCTCATCGCCATCCCCACGACCGCGGGCACTGGCAGTGAGTGCCAGTCCGCCGCGCTCATCGCCGACGAGGTCACGCATCAAAAGATGGCGTGCCTGGACCCGAAAATCGCCGCGCGCATCGCGATCCTCGACCCGGAACTCACCATCAGCCAGCCCCCGCGCGTGACCGCGCTCACCGGCATTGACGCGCTCTCGCACGCCGTCGAGACGGCCGTCACACGGAAGCGCACCACGCTCAGCGCCATGTATTCGCACGAGGCATTCCGGCTGTGCTTCGACGCGCTCCCCCGCGTGCTCACCGATCCCAACGACCTCGACGCCCGCGGGCGCATGCAGCTCGGCGCGGCATTTGCCGGCGCAGCCATCGAGGCCTCGATGCTCGGCGCAGCACACAGCGCGGCAAACCCGCTCACCGCCCGCTACGGCGTCCCGCATGGCCAGGCCGTCGGCGTCGTGCTCCCGTCCATCGTGCGCTTCAATGCCAGCGAACATTCCGCCGAAGCGCGCTACGGCGAACTCTGCCGCGCCGCCGGACTGCCGGATGCCGAAGCGCTCGCGCTGGAGCTCGATGAAGTCCTGCGCCTCACCGGCCTCGCCGCGCCGCTGGGAAAATTCGGAGTCACGCGAGATGCGATTCCCACGCTCGCGCTCGAAGCCTCGCAGCAGTGGACCGCGACTTTCAATCCGCGCGCAATCACGGCTGCAGATTTTGCGAGGATCTACGAGGCGCTGCTGGTGTGACTCGGCATTAAGCGTTAAACGTTGGACGTTAAATGTTGAACGTTGAACCCGCCGCAGGCGCCTCCCGGCTGCGCGCAAGTTTTCCATCCGCGAAGCCACTGCGCGGGGCTTCAACGTTTAACGTTTAACGTCCAACATCAAACATCCAACGTGTCGCTACCGAATGATCCATACGCTTGCCGGACAGCGCGTGAAGGACTAAGTTCGCACCATGATTCTCGAAACCATGCCCGACGTAAAACGGCTGACGTCAGCCGAGAAGCTCCTTCTGGTTAGCGAGCTGTGGGATGATTTGGCCGCTCATCCCACCGAAGTTCCAGTCTCCCGTGAGCGGATTGCCGAGCTTGACCGTCGCATGGAGGAATACCGCCGCGATCCCAGTCAAGTGACCACTTGGGAGGCTATCCAGCGGCGAATCCTCGGCAAGACGATCGAAGGTGAGTGAGCTTGTTTTTCTATTCTCTGCCGATGCTGACATCCAAACCGCTTACGACTTCTATGAGGCGTGTCAGGAGGGGCGAGGCGAGGTTTTTATGCGGCACTTGGATGCGGCCTTCGGCCGTCTCCGCACGTTCCCGGAGATTTCTCCTCCGATCCACGAGGCTCACCGGCGGTTGCTCGTGCATGGATTTCCCTACGGGATCTTTTACACGCTTGAGGGCCGGCGCATCATCGTCGCTGCCGTCATGGATCTCCGCCAGGATCCGGAGATTATCCGTCGAAGACTGCGCGGACGAAACGCCTGACGCACGACTATGAGCACACTCAGCATCCAGCTTCCCGATTCCATTCTCCACCACGCTGAGCGGCTGGCGCAGGATGAAGGCGTGTCCGTCAACCAGCTCGTGAGTAGCGCGCTCGCCGAGAAGCTCTCCGCACTCGACGCGGAACGCTACCTACGCGAACGCGCCGAACGCGGCAAGACGGTGGACATAAACGCCATCCTCGCCAAAGTGCCCGACGTTCCGCCGGAACCCGGCGACGAGCTTCCACCCGGCTACGTGTCACCGATCTCCCAGAAGTGACTTCCCAGGTGTTCGCGCGGCTGCATGATCGGCAAGGTGCGCAGTGCAACCCGCGCGCGATCACGGCCGGGGATTTCGCGCGAATTTACGAGTCGCTGCTGGTCTGATTCCCAAATCTCCCCCAAGACCACGCGCGAATGAAAAAGCCACGGAAGAAAAATATCCTGCAACGAGACATCATGTCCGAGATTATCCCGGACATTCTGGAGTTTCTCCATATGGGCAAAATCGTTGCATCGGATGAGCAGTGTCGGGGCATTGCCGCGAAGGTAGCTGAACTCGGCTCGTATCAGCCGCGCGTCGCAATCTTTGGTAAGACTGGCTCTGGAAAATCGTCCCTATGTAATGCCGTCTTTGGTGACGACGTTGCCCCTGTAAACGACATTGAGGCATGCACGCGCAGCCCTCAAGAATATCTCCTGCAGCTTTCGCCGGACAAGGCGATCATCCTCCTTGATGTTCCGGGAGTTGGTGAAGCTGCACACAAAGACGACGAATACATCCCCCTCTACAAATCGCTTTTACCGAAAGTCGATCTGCTCTTGTGGGTGATTCGCTGCGACGACCGCGCCATGACAATCGACCTTCATGTCTGGAAGGATCTCGTCAAACGCCACGTCTACAAAGGAGCGCCCGCGTTTATTGTCCTCAATCAGATTGACCGCGTAAATCCTGTGCGGGAATGGGACACGACGCAGCGCCGACCCGGACCGACGCAGGCAAAGACTATCGAAGGACGAATGGACATCATCGCGAGAGATTTCGATTTGCCGCAAACCGACGTTGTTCCCGTTTCTGCTCTGGAGGGCTATGGCATGATCGAACTGGTCGAACAAATTGTTCATCGCTTACCCAACGAGAAGAAGCTGTCTTTTCTCAATGCCGTCCGCAAAGAGCGCCAAAGCGAAACGGCAAAAAAGGTCGCAAAGGAAGGATTCTTTGAGGCCGTTGGCAGTTGGATTAAGAAAACTTACAAAGCCGTCGAACCCTACATCCCCACAATCGTAAGCGTCCTGCGCATCGTCTTCCGCAAAAGATGACCAAACATAAAACACCTCCTATTTTACACCGTAGCCGCTTTTTACGACTGAGTATCGCAGCTACTTTCCTCGCGATTTCGCAGAGCTTCGCCGGAGACTGGCCGATGCACCGAGGCGGGCCGTTGCTGCAGGGGCGCTCGGATGAGGCGGCTCCGGCGCAGGTGGCGCTGCGGTGGACTTTCAAGGCGGGGGCTCCGGTGAAGGGCAGCGCGGCGATTGTGGGCGGGCGCGTTTTTTTCGGGGATGACAATGGCGTGATCCACTGCGTCGCGCTCGCGGATGGGAAGGAGGCGTGGAAGTTCAAGACCGAGGGCGGCGTCGAGGCCACGCCGCTGCTGCTCGACGGGCTGTGCTACGTCGGCGCGACGGACGGGTTCCTGTATGCGCTCGACGCGGCGACTGGCA
>Ga0209596_1001373_pt1 | contig 21015 bp, 15 predicted proteins | sample M_130807_MF_Meta_FD_187314 | JGI IMG/M metagenome (GOLD analysis project Ga0209596, IMG submission 187314) | Freshwater microbial communities from Lake Montjoie, Canada to study carbon cycling - M_130807_MF_MetaG (SPAdes) (version 2) | ecosystem: Environmental > Aquatic > Freshwater > Lake...
CCGCGGAGCAGGTCGCGCAGATCGCAAGGCTCGAAATGGAAATCAAAGAAGCTGAGGCGCGCAAAATTGAAGCAACGAAGGAACTGCCAAAGCTCCAGGCGGCATGGGAGGAGGCGCAACTCGCGCAGATCAAAAAGGCCGAAGAGGCGGCGGCTCTCCAGCCGGCTGCGGAGGCGAAACCGGCTGGAACAAAGCTCTCCGAGTCTGTCGTGCTCGCGCTGAAAACAGAGCCTGCAAAACGCACGGAGGCGCAAAGGGCGGAACTGGCAAAAGTTTTCAACGACACGAACGACACTCCGGTGAAGCAGGTGGAAAAAATCATCGCGGCGAAGAAGAAGGAGAGGGACGACATCAGGTCAGGGGTGCCCACGACGATGGTGATGAAGGAAATCGCGAAGCCGCGCCCCTCGCGTATTTTGAAGCGCGGCGAATACGACAAGCCGGGCGACGTCGTGGAGCGCGGCCTGCCCGCCGCATTGCCGCCGATGCCGGCAGGCGCGCCGATGAACCGCCTCGGTTTTGCGCAGTGGCTTGTCTCGGGCGAGCATCCGCTCACGGCGCGCGTGTGGGTGAACCGGGCATGGGAGCAGTTCTTCGGCACGGGGCTTGTGAAGACCTCGGAGAACTTCGGCTCGCAGGCGGAGTGGCCTTCGCACCCGGAATTGCTGGACTGGCTGGCCACGGAGTTCGTGCGATTGAAGTGGGACATGAAGGCGGTGCTGAAGGCCATCGTGATGAGCGCGACCTACCGGCAGTCGGCACGAAGCACCCCGGAGTTGATTGAGCGCGATCCGGACAATCGGATGCTGGCACGCGGCCCGCGCTTTCGTCTCACCGGCGAGGCCCTGCGCGATCAGGCGCTCGCGGTCAGCGGACTCCTCGTGGAGAAGGTCGGCGGGCCGAGCGTGCGACCTTACATGCCTCCCGCCGTGTGGGACGAAACGAGCGTCTATGGCGACTTGCGCAACTACAAGTCCGACGCGGGCGAGGGGCTTTACCGGCGCTCGCTTTACACGATTTGGAAACGCACCGCCGCGCCGCCCACGATGTTGATCTTCGATTCAGCCACGCGCGAAACCTGCACGGTGAAACGCAGCCGGACCAACACACCGCTGCAAGCCCTTTCGCTGCTGAACGAAGTGACCGGCGTGGAAGCCGCCCGCAAACTCGCGGAACGGATGCTTGCCGAGGGCGGAGCCACGCCCGGCGAGCGCATTGCGTGGGGCTTCCGACGCGCGACGTCGCGGAGGCCGGATGCGGCGGAGTTGAAAATTCTCACGACCGGCGTGGAGCAGCGCCTTGTCCAATTCCGGCAGAACGTGGAAGCGGCGAAGAAGTTCATCGCATTTGGTGAATCAAAGCCCGCCGCCACGCTCGACCCCGCCGAACTCGCGGCCTACGCGGTCGCGGCGAATGTGATTCTCAACCTCGATGAAGTCATCACCCGCGAATAGACCATGAACTGCAACGACCGCTCATTTCTTTCCCTCGACCGCGCGACCCGGATGGAAGTCAAGCGCCGCACCTTCCTCGAACGCGCCGCGGGCGGGATCGGGCTCGCCGCGCTCGGCTCGTTGCTCGGCGGCAAGGCTCAGGCCGCCCCCGCGTTTCCCAACTTTCCGCCGAAGGCGAAGCGGATCATCTACCTTTTCCAAAGCGGCGCGCCATCGCAGATGGATCTTTTCGATCCCAAGCCCGGACTGGAGAAACAGCGGGGCGAAAACCTGCCGGCGGGCATCCGGCAGGGCCAGCGGCTGACGACGATGACGAGCGGGCAGGGCAAGTTTCCGGTCGCGCCGAGCATGTTTCGATTCGCGCAACACGGGAAGAGCGGCGCCTGGTTCAGCGAGCTGATGCCGCACATGGCGGCGATGGCGGATGACTGGTGCATCGTGCGCTCGATGAACACCGAGGCGATCAACCACGACCCGGCGATCACTTTCATGCAGACCGGCTCGCAGCTCGCGGGACGCCCCAGCATCGGCTCGTGGGTGGGCTACGGACTCGGCAGCGAAAACAAGGACCTGCCCGCGTATGTGGTTCTCACATCGTTCGGCAGCGGGCGTAGGGATGACCAGCCGTTGTATGACCGCCTGTGGAGCGCAGGGTTTTTGCCCGCGAAACATCAGGGCGTGAAATTCCGCAACAAGGGCGATCGGGTGCTGTACCTGTCGAACCCGCCCGGCATGGATGTGGCGACCCGGCGCGAGTCGCTTGATGAGCTGGCGGCATTGAACGGGAAACATTTTGACGCGCTGGGCGATCCGGAAATCCAGGCGCGCATTGCGCAATATGAAATGGCGTTCCGGATGCAGACGAGCGTGCCTGAACTCTCGGACATCTCGAAGGAGTCCGAGGGCGTGCTGGCGGCCTACGGGCCGGAGGTGAAAACTCCGGGAAGCTACGCGTCGAACTGTTTGCTGGCGCGTCGTCTGGCGGAGCGTGACGTCCGCTTCATCCAGCTTTTTCACATGGGATGGGATCATCATGGCGGGCTGCCCAACGCGATCCGCGGGCAATGCAGAGATACCGATCAACCGACGGCGGCGTTGCTGACGGATTTGAAACAGCGTGGCTTGCTCGACGACACCCTGATCGTATGGGGCGGTGAATTTGGCCGGACGATTTATTCGCAGGGCGCCCTGACTGCGGACAACTACGGGCGGGACCATCACCCGCGCTGCTTCACCGTCTTGCTGGCCGGTGCGGGCATCAATGCCGGCATGACCTACGGAGCGACGGACGACTACTGTTACAACATCGTGGAAAATCCGGTGCATGTGCATGACCTCAATGCGACGATTCTCCGGCTGATGGGTGTGGATCACGAACGGCTGACGTTCAAATTCCAGGGCCGGGATTTCCGGCTCACAGATATTCACGGAAACGTCGTGAAACAGATCCTCGCGTAACCCGGGCGCGCATCCGGGTTTTCCCCGCCGACTGACAGGGTGTGGACGGATCTTTTTGGAAGTCCCGCCATTGCTGTGCGAATGAGCCCCGGTGCAGGGATTGGGGGGGCGCTGGAACTGAAGTCGATTTCCGGTTAACCCGATCACCGGCGACGCGCCGCTCGCTCTTGTGAATCTGGCGCCGGTCCCCGGGACCTGGTGACCGGAGCGAACGACACCGTGCCGGTTTGAATTTTACGTCGGCGTCCCCTCATTCGCGGCATCCCATGTTCGCCCGCCGCTGTCAGCCTTTCAGACCCCTCACTCCCCGACGCCGATCCCCGCTCTGACCGTTTCCGGTGCGGCGGGCGCGAAAGCGATTTCTTTGCAGTGGGTTTGTGAGCGCCGGGTTTCTTTGTGCTGCCGCCGGGCCGTCACGGTCGGCGTCTGTTCATGGGAGGCGGGGAGTTTCAGGCGAAGGCATAGGGACCGGATTCCTTCGGCTGCGTAATTATGGCCGCGGCGCAATCGCCTGCCGATCGCGCGACCCCGGGGCTTGCCGTGACTGGCATGAAGAAGCGAAGTCAAGCTCATGCAAGAAGGGCGGGGCAAATATTGACCTAAGAAATGCGCGCTCCGCATTTTGTAACCTGTCCAACCAACACCGACATCGAATGAAAAAATACCGCGCCGCTTTTTCGCGCCAAAAAATCAAATCGTTCCTGCTTGCCTCCGTCGTCGCGAGCGCGTTCCCCGCCGCGGCGGATGTGCGCCTGCCTCGGATTTTCTCCGACAGTATGATGCTGCAGCGCAACATGCCCGTGCGTGTGTGGGGCTGGGCCGAGCCGGGCGAGGAGGTCACCGCGTCGCTTGCCGGGAAATCCGCCGCGACCAGGACAAACGAAAACGGTCAGTGGTCGGTTGAACTCCCGGCCATGAAGGCGGGGGAAAATCTGGAACTGGCGGTCAAGGGGAAGAACAGCCTGGCGCTGAAGAATGTCATCATCGGTGACATCTGGGTTTGTTCCGGCCAATCCAACATGGAGTGGACGCTGGGGCAGTGCCTTGGTGCCGCGGATGACATCAAGGCCGCGGATCTGCCAAAAATCCGCCAGATCAAATTCACCAAGACGCAGTCTGCGCAGCCCGAGACGGATGCGCCTGTCTCGACGCCGTGGCAGGAGTGCTCGCCGGCAACGGCGGCGGGATTCACCGGGGTAGGTTTCTATTTTGCCCGCGAGATTCTGGCGAAGACGGGCGTTCCAATCGGGCTCGTTTACAGCAACTGGGGAGGCACCCAAATCGAGCCGTGGACTGCGCTCGAAGGTCTCGGACTTGTCGCGGAGCTGAAGGCTGACTTTGAATCGGTGAAGGATCCCCAAAAGGCCTACCGCGCCCAATTGCCGGCGGCGTTGACCCAACTGGAGAGCTGGATCGGCCAGGCCAAAGCCAGTCTCGCCAATGGAACCGCGATTCCCACGGCGCCTGCCATCCCGGCCGGCCCGGCAAAAAAAGGCGCCTGGAGTGGAATGTATAACGCGATGATCCATCCGCTCGTCCGTTTTCCGATCAAGGGAGCGATTTGGTATCAGGGTGAATCCAATGGCAGCGAGGGCGAAACGTATTACCACAAGATGCGCGCGCTGATTGGTGGCTGGCGAAAGAACTGGGGGCAGGGTGATTTTCCCTTCTACTTCGTGCAACTCGCCAGCTATCAGGCCGTGAGCCAGAATCCCGCCGGCGGAAATGGCTGGGCCAGGCTTCGCGAGGCGCAGTTCAAGTCCCTCTCCATGCCCAATACAGGCATGGCAGTCATCACCGATACCGTCCCGCTCGCCCAGTCTGGCGACATTCATCCCAAGAATAAATACGACGTGGGATTGCGCCTCGCCCTGTGGGCGCTGGGCAGGGACTACGCTCAAAAAGGCGTGGTGGTTTCGGGACCGCTGTTCAAGTCGATGAAGGTCGAGGGCGGCAAGGCGCGGCTCGAATTTGATCAACTCGGATCCGGCCTGATGATCGGAAAGAAAGACGGACGGTCTCCGGCCGTGGAGGACAAGGAAGGAAAACTGGCACGCTTCGCCATTGCGGGCGCTGACAAGAAATGGGTATGGGCCGAGGCGGTGATCGAGAAGGACACAGTCGTGGTATCCTCCCCCGAGGTCGCGGTGCCGGCAGCCGTCCGCTATGGATTCGAGATGAATCCGACCGGTGCAAACCTCTACAACCGGGAGGGACTCCCCGCTTCGCCGTTCCGCACGGATGCCTGGTAGGGAATCCATTTCTCCCGTAGCAAGATCCACCTGATCCCCTCACTCCCCGACGCCCGTCCGCGTTCTGACCGTTTCCAGTGCGGCGGGTGCGAAAGCAAATTCCTTCAGTTGCGTGCGTCTCCTCGAATGGGCCGCGCGCAAACTCGGCAAGACCTACAACGCGATCAACGTCTGGATATTCTGCGTCATCTGGTCGGCCATCACGATCGGGCTGATCATCGCGGTGATCGTCCTGTGGCGAAAAGTCGCCGTGCTTCAGCATTCGTGATTCTCGAAGCACGATTATCACATCATCGAATACGACGCCGTGCTCGCGGTTCACCGCACGAGTCCGCAGCCATCGAGATCCGGTGCAGCAGTGACTGACGTTCCGGTTCCGCGATCTCAAATCCGTCACCGCTGTCGGATTTGCCTCGCCACCGCAGCCGGAGTCCCGGTGATCCTCAATCCGTCGCCGCTGACTCCCGAGTTCATCCAACCCCGAGTGAAAGTGGACACGCTCATCCTCAATGCGCAGGAGGCGGCCGCGCTCGTTTCCATGACGCACGCCGAGATCGACGCCGAGCCGCAACGCGCCCGCGCCGCCGCGCATTGCCGGCAAATGATCATCACCCGCGGCGGCGATCCCACGCTCGTCATCACCGCGAGCGGAATCCTGAGTACCGCTCCACCGCAGGTCATCCCCGTGGACACCGTAGGTGCCGGAGACGCCTTCGCCGGCGCCTTCGCAGTCGCCAGCGCGAGCGGGATGCCGTTGGAAGATGCCATCCATTTTGCGAACGCGGCAGGGGCACTGGCGACTCAGGGCGTGGGGGCGCAGCCTTCAATTCCTGGGCGTGATGCGATTCTTGCGCTCGTGGGGCGGCGCAGCGCGGAGACGGTGTGAGGGCGCGGGTAATTCCGACAACTTCTCCGAATTCTCGAAGATGCCCTCCACCCCAGACCGGATTGAAGCGCACGATCAATGGGCTGCGCTATTTGCATGACATTGCACGACAGTTTTCCTTCACGTTTGTGCGTTTTCCTGCGCATCGCGTAAAAGCAGTGTGCGTAGTAACACGCAAGGGGACGCATACTTGCGCAAAATCGCGAAATTCTCCGACGGGTTCGAGCCCCGTAGGTCCCGCCATTTCGAGAAATGGCCTCGGAATCGAAGGCTGCGCTCCCATGCCCTGCGTCGCCAGTGCTCCCGCGGTGTTGGGAAATTGGACGTCGGCTTCCGGCGGCTCGTCGGTGATCACTATATGATTGGATGCGCCATATCCGGACAGCCGCAGTTCACTTCATGTTGCCGTCGTTCTGTTGCCGTCGTTCCGTTAGCCGAAAAGGTAGGGTGTCGGGCGGCAGTGGCGTGAGCAGCCGCGCAGGTTGAAAATATCCCCCGCTCCGCTATTGCTGTCCCGCCGTCGTGCGGGTGCCTCGCCATCCGGCCTCCTCGGAAAACACATGAAACTCCGCACTCTCGCCATCGCCCTCTACTGCATCATCGCAGGTTTGCCCGCGTCCGCGCTCGATCTGACAAGTCTCCGGGCCGCGGCGGCATATTCCGCCGCGCACCGCGGCGTCTCCATGCTCGTGATGCAGAATGGCCGCAGAGTCTTCGAGGACTACCCGAACGGCCACAGCGCCGACGAGCCGCACAAGATCTACAGCGGCACGAAGGCGTTTTGGAATTTGTGCGCTCTCGCCGCGACCGAGGACGGACTGCTGAGCCTCGATGAGCGCGTGGGCGATTCGGTGCCCGAGTGGAATGCCGACGCACGCAAGTCGCGCATCACCGTGCGGCAGCTCCTCGATTTCTCGTGCGGACTCGACCCAGGCTTTCCGCTTCATCGCGACGATCCCGGCGATCGCAACCGCATCGCGCTCCAGCTTCCGCTGGTCGCCAGCCCCGGCCAGGCCTTCATCTACGGCCCCAGCGCGCTTCAGGTTTTTCACGAAGTGCTGAAGCGCAAGCTCACCGCGCGCGGTCAGACTCCCACCGGCTACCTCGAGCGCCGCGTGCTGCGCCCGCTCGGGCTCGGCGCGCAGCGCTACATGGCCGACAGTGCCGGCAATCCGCTGCTCGCATCCGGCTGGAAGCTCACCGCGCGAGAGTGGGCGAAGATGGGCCAGGTCGCGCTCAATGGCGGCGCGCCCGTGTTGTCCCGCGTTCCTTTGTCCATCAGCCTTCGCGGCTCACCGGTGAATCGCGCCTTCGCCTTCGGCTGGTGGAACAACCGCGCCGCGCCGGGTGGCCGCGAGTTCGACATCGAGGACATGCTGGAGCCGAAATGGTTCAGGCAGGACTGGCGCTCCACCGCCATCTCCCGCGGGGCGCCCGCCGACCTCATGGCTTCCATCGGCTCGGGCTACCAGCGCCTCTTCGTCATCCCGTCCATGAGCCTCGTCGTCGTGCGGCAGGGTCTCGGCGGAAAATTTTCCGACAGCGAATATCTCCGGCTGCTGCTCGGGAAATAGAAGGCGGACAGAACTGGGCAGCCTCGTGTCCTGTCACTCGTGCAATGACGTCGTCTGAAAGTGCTCAGTGCTCAGATGTGAGCGCAAAAAGTCTCAACGGCGGTTTTTTCTTAATCTTACTCCTAATCCTAATCCGCACTCGCTCGACAGAGGGGGATTACGATCAAGATTACGATTAGGATTAAGAGCCGAAACAACGCGGGGCATTTGCGCCCACGTCTGCTCACTGCCCGATGGAGAACGATTTGTGAGTCTGTTCTGGGCACTTCGTCCAAATGCCATCAATCCACGGCTGACAGACCACTGGCACACGGTTGCCAGGATCGTTTTGCGATTTGCTCCCGGCGTGATCACGGATATTGGTGCAGACATGGTATTCGCCAACCTGCGCATCCTGCTCGTGCTGGCCGGACTTTTCTCGGTTCGCCTGCACGCTCAATCCGTGCAACCCGGATTGGAGTCCGCCGTGAAATGGAAATGGTGGGTATTGCCATCGGAGGAAAAGAACTGGGGCTTCCCCATCACTGAGCCGGTCGAAACGCCCGCTGTGGTCCCAGCCAACGGGCCGACCCTTGAGAAGAAGAAACGGCCGGTTCAGACGGAGATCTCGATTGCACCGGGACCCTACGAGGTGAAACGCGGTGACGCGCTCGAAATCATCGCCCGGAAATCGGGAGTCTCGGTCGGCCAGCTTAAACGCTTTAATGTGCTGGCCAACGACATCATCCGCGATGGGCAGATCCTCAAGATTCCAACCCCGTCCGAATTGATTGCCCTCGCTCCCCCGGTCCCCGCCGCGGTCGCTCCAGCCCAACCGGCACCGCCGACTTCAGGAAAGCGCAAGAAACCCCCGACGCCAGCGCCAGCGGAACCTGAGATTGACTACCTTGCCGAGGCCACGCTGCTTCAGGTTTTCCTGGACCGGGAGAATTTTTCGAATGGTTCCATTGATGGATCCGATAGCGCTGCTTGGCAGACGTTGTTAGTGACCTATCGCAGCATTCATCAGGAATTGCAGACTCCCGAGGCACTGCGGGCCAAGGCGCTCACGGTCGTGGGAGCACCCTTTTCCACCTATAATTTGAAACGATCCGATTTCCGTTTCATATCGCCTTCGCCGGTGACCGGCCCGCCGGTGGCTCCGCATTCCAAAAAGTCCGCGCCAGTCCCGAAGGCACTTCCCCGGCCGCCGGTGACCTACGAAGAACTGCTGGCGGCCAAGTATTCCGCCTATCGCACGCCGTGGGAGTTTGTGGCCGAAAGATTCCATTGTGATGAGGCATTCTTGCGCCGCCTCAACCCCCAGATTAAGAATGCGCCCACGGCTGAGACCGCCTTCAAGGTTCCCAATGTGACGCCATTTGAAATCGAAAAGTGTTTTGATTCGCCGTTAAGACCGAAGGCCGATCCGGAGAAACCCATCACGGCGGCGATTGTGGATCTCTCACGCTTGGAGATTCGTCAAAGCGGGCAGTTGGTCGCGACAATGCCGCTGTCGAGAGCCAGACCCGGTCTGCATGGACGCGGAAGCTGGACGATTTTGGGTGCCATCCCGGGGCCGCGGTTCGCCACCCGCCAGGAGCCGACGACCACTTCCAAGGTGACCACCGAGCCGGGCGTGGCCGTTCCTACACCACCCGCGACGCCACCGGCTGCGGAACAAATTCTCGCAGCCGGACCGAGAAATCCGGTCGGCGTCTATTGGATCGATCTGGCGAAGGCCAACAGCACGACACCGCTGCCGTATGGGCTGCACGGCACCAGCATTCCCGGCCGCATGAAGACTCAGGAAAGCATTGGCGGACTGCGACTGACCAATTGGGACATTGCCCGCGCCGTCCGGATGTTGCCCGAGGGCACGCCGCTGGCCTGGAAGTGACTTCCGCAATCTGCGGGCGATCTCCGCTTACTTGTCCCACTTCACCGGCTCCACGCGCCCCAGCAGGAATGCGTAGCTCGCCGCGCCCGCCAACACCACGGCTGAGCACACGGCGAACGCCCAGAAAAAGTGCCCGGTTTTTCCCACCACGAATCCCGTGATCGCCGGCGCGATCACACCCGCCGTGTTCGCGAGGCAGTTTTGCAGCCCCGTCCATTTTCCCGCCGCCAGCGGCCCCGCGATCGTCTGCGGAATCGCCCAGTGGCTCGACGCAAAAATCCCGTAGGCCATGCATGCGAACAGCAGGCACGCCACGGAAGCCACGCGCCCGTGCACGAGCACCACCGTGACCATCGAGGTCGCGAGGCCGAGGCCGAGTATAACGCACGTCTTGCGCACTTTCGTCGGCGTCGCGCCCGCTGCGATCGCGCGGTCTGCCACCGTGCCCGTGATGATGGTCGTGATCCCCGCCACGCAACATACGAGCGCGCCGATGGTGCCCATCTCGTCCATGGAAAAGCCGCGCTCATCCACGAGATACGACGGCAGCCACGTGATCAGAAAATACCACAGGTAGTTTCCGCTGAAATGCCCCGCGATGGTTGCCCATGCCTGCGGCTTCGCACAGATTTCCGCAAAGCCCGGCCCCGTGTCCTCCGTCACCTGCGCCGCCGCGTGCCCGCGCGGCATCCAGCGGAACCACGCCGGCAGCCACAGCAGGCTCCCGACTCCGAGCACGATGAACACCGGACGCCAGCCGTAGCGCTTCATGAGCATCCCACCCACGAGAAAGCCGAGCGCCGGGCCGAACTTCGTCCCCGCATCAATCAGCGAGTTCGCCAGCCCGCGCTGATGCTCCGCAAAATTCCCCGCGATGATTTTCGAATAGCACGGATAAGCGACCGCCTCGCCCGCGCCGAGCAGCAGCCGCAGCGCGAGCAGCGCGCCGAAGCCGGACACCAGCCCCGTCGCCGCCGTCGCCGCCGACCAGATGATGAACCCGCCCGCCATTACCCACCGCACGCCGTGGCGATCCACGAGCCAGCCCGCGGCGAGCTGCAAAAACGAATACGTCCAGAAAAACGCCGACAGCAGCACGCCCATCCTCTCCGGCGGAATCCCCAGATCCGTCGGGCGCTTCATCAATGGCGCCGCCGTCGAGAGGCTCGTGCGATCGATGTAGTTGATGGCCACCGACACGACCATGAGGACAAGGAGCCCCTTCAGCGCGCCCGGGATGCGCGGTTGGATTTCATTTGGCTGCGGAGGGACAGACATCGCGCCATCCATTCCAATTTGGCGACGCGATGCAAGACTCATCGCAGGACGCATTCCGCGCACCGACACCATGTTAAAGTTCCCCTCGAAAGTGATTTCACCCCTCGACCCGGAGTAGAACTTGTAACGCCCTTTTTCATCCCCGTGTCGCTCACGGCAAGCGCGTGCCGGAGTTTCGGGCCATGAGCATCGTCGCCGAAATCATCGAAGCGGTGAAGGAATGGCCGGAAACGGAAAAGGGCGTGATCTTCCGTGAACTCGATCCCCTGCGCGAGCCGGAAGCCTCCCGCGGAAGTCTTGCGCGGAAAAAATGGGCGGTGGGTTTTGCGCGGCGGAGAGGCGGCTGCCGCGGCGGACGCATGGGAAGCGACGCGTGAAAGCCGCTCCCGGGAACTGCCCGGATGACGGTGTTTCTCCGACACCCCGGTGCCCGTGGCATCAACTGCCGCCGCTTTCTTGCAATGGCTGCCGAAGCGGGCACCATCGCGGGCCTGTGATTTTTCCCCGCACATTCCGAGTCCGCCAGACGTTTGAACGGACGCGCGTCGCCGACGTTTCAGCCGAGACCGCTCGCGAACTGGCGCGGCTCAGCCTCCGGGATCGCGTCCGGCCCGGACAGACCGTCGCCATCACCGCGGGCAGCCGTGGCATTGCGAACATCCGCTTCATCATCAAGGCGGTCGTGGATCATTTCAAAACGATCGGCGCGCTGCCGTTCATCGTTGCGGCGATGGGCAGCCACGGTGGCGGCACTTCGGAGGGCCAGCGGCGGATCCTCGCGGACTATGGGATCACGGAGGAATTTTGCGGATGCCCGATTCGATCGAGCATGGAGACGATCATCCTCGGCACGACCGCGGAGGGTATTCCCGTGCATTTCGCGCGCGACGCGTCGGAGGCGGACCATGTGTTCGTGGTGAATCGCGTGAAGCCGCACACGCGACTCGAAGGTGAACTCCAGAGCGGGCTGATGAAGATGATGCTCATCGGCCTCGGCAAGCACGAGGGCGCGAAAATCTATCACCGCGCGTTCACCGACTACTCGTTCGATCAGATCGTCCGCAGTGTCGCGCAGAGCGTGATCGAAAATGGCCGAGTGCTCGGCGGCCTCGGCATCGTGGAAAATGCGTATGACGAGACCGCACTCCTACGCGGCGCGCTCCCGCAGGATCTCGAGACGCAGGAGAAGGAGCTTCTCACCCTCGCGCGCCGCTGGCTCCCGCGCCTGCCATTCGATCACGCGGACATTTTGCTCGTGGACGAGATCGGGAAGGAGATCAGCGGGTGCGGCATGGACACGAACGTCGTGGGACGGAAAATGTACATCCACGAATCCGGGCCGGCGGAGTTCCCGAAAATCAAACGGATCATCGTCCGCAGCCTCACTGAGCAGACGCACGGGAACGCGAGCGGAATCGGCTACTCGGAATTCTGTCTCACCCGCGTGGTGACGGCGATGGACATGAAGACCACGTGGATCAACTCCATCACCTCCGGCTACCCCGCCGTCGCCATGATCCCGCCGCACTTCGACACCGACCGCGAGGTGATCCTTGTCGCGCTCGGCACCATCGGTCTCGTTGAGCCCGCGCACGCGAAGCTGCAGTGGATCCGCAACACGCTACACGCCGAGGAAGTCGAATGTTCCGAAGCGTATTTGGAAGCGGCGCGCCAACGTTCCGACCTCGAAGTGCTGTGCGAGCCTCGTGCGCTGCCATTCGACGACGCGGGCTATCTGCCGGCGCACGTGTAGCCGTCGGACTGCGGCGATTTCACGGCGTGGAACGGGCAAGGGGCCGGAGACACCGGCCTGCGTGGCGTGCCGGTGCGCCGATGCCGCCGCTTTTTTTCCCGCCGGGCCTGCGTGCGATTCCGGAAAAGTGTCGCTGCATTCCGCGCTCGCGCGCCATGTGCGCTGGGCGGAGCGCGCAACGCGCCGCCTCGCACGCAGGCTATTTCACGCGATGATCCGCTTCGGCCCGAAGCTCGAACGCGAGCAGGTGGTGCTCGGGCGCTTCGTGGATATCGCCACGGAAATCTTCGCCATCACCGCGACCTGCGCGCGGGCGGAGAGCCTCGGCAACCACGATGCCTGCGGCGTGGCGGATTACTTCTGCGGACTCGCGCGGGCGCGCATCACGCAGCTTTTCGCAGGCGTATCGTCCAACTCCGATCGCGCGGGATACAAGCTCGCGCAGCGCTTGCTATCCGGCGAGAAGTCGTGGATCGAGGACGGCATCCTGCGCTAGCTGATGCCATTTTCCGCCGTCGAAATCATCGCCCATCGCGGTGCGTCGGACGATGCACCGGAGAATACCGTCGCCGCATTTCGGCTCGGCTGGGAACAGAAAGCTGATGCGTGCGAACTGGACATCCGTCTGACCAAAGACGGAAAGATCGTGGCGATCCACGACAGCACGACACGGCGCACCGCTGGCGTGACCAGGCGGGTCAGCGCGCAGACATTGGAGAAGCTCCGCACGCTGGATGCCGGCTCATGGAAGAGCGCGCATTGGAAGGGCGAACAAATCCCGACACTCGAGGAAGTGCTGGCCACCGTGCCGGACGGCAAGCGCCTGTTCATCGAGATCAAGTGCGGCCCCGAAGTGCTGCCGGAGATGGAACGCGTCCTCAATGCCGCCGGCAAAAATGCGCAGCGCCACATCATCATGGGCTTCGACTTCGCGATGATGACGCAGGCGCGGGAACGCTTTCCCCACTCGCCACTTTTCTGGATCGCCTCGCCGAGAAGATGGAGCTGTGGAAAACGCCCGTCTGCCGACGCGCTGATTGCGAAGGCGAAGTCTGCAAACCTCGACGGTCTCGATCTGGATCGCCGTTTCGCGATGGATGAGGAGTTCGTCTCGCGGGTGAAGGATGCCGGGCTGAAGGTTTGCGTGTGGACCGTCAACGAAGTTGCGCTCGCGAGAAAACTCTCCGCGCTCGGCGTGGACGGCATCACCACAAACCGTCCGCTTTTTCTGAGGGAGCACCTGTAAGCGACCGGCAATTGGAGCAGTGCAAAAAGCAGTGTAGCCGGGTTCCGGCTTCCGAGTGGAGCGGCGCGGAGCGGCGGCTGGTGGAACGCGACCTCCCGGGCGCGTTTCCCGGATGGAATGCTTGCGCCACGCCGAAGAAGCGTGCCCGGAGGTCACGCTCCACCGGCGCTCCGCGCCTCCGTGATGCAGGACTCTCAACCGTCTGTGCCAACCTCAAAAAACGGCCATGGCTTTTGCTGAACGGCTCAAATCCGCTTCGCCAGCCGCTCCCGTCTCTCCCCGCCTCACGGCCCACTCGATGACCTTCTGGTCCTTCCGGGAGTGATTGCACATGCCTGCAACTTCGCAGGCGAGAGCCGGATCGTCGAGAATGGGGGAGAACTGCGGATAATCAGCCCGGCGCTCGATCCCATGCGGAAAGGCGGGCGGGCGTCTATTTGGCAGGCGAGGATACAGGATATTCCAACACAATTTCATCCCCCGCGATGTTGCGGAGTTTCACTTTGAAGGCTTTGGCCGTGACGGTGTAGCGGCCTTTGATTTTTTCCTTCGGCCCGGCTTTGTCTTCGAGCGCGGGGCTGCTCACCCACACGCCGTCTTTTCGCAGGGTCGTGTCAAACTGGATGGCTTCGATGAGTTCCAGTCCGGCTTCGCTGATGGTCACGGGCTTGAACGCGACGGCTGGCTTCGCGGTTTCCTCGCCGTTGCCATTCGTTTCGCCATTGCCGTTTTCCTCCCCGTTCCCGTTCCCGTTCGTTTCGATCAGCTCGCCTGCCTTTTTCTTTCCGCGCTTTGCGTTGAAGTCGTCTATCTTCGCCCGCAGATACGGGCTGAAGTATTGCTTCACGGCCACTTCCAGTTCGCCCTTCTTGCCGGGCTTCACGTCCAGCACGGCGCTGTCCGGGGTAAAGAGGCTGGCGGCTTTGCGGTCGAGCAGTTCGTTCAGGCTCACCAGCTCCACCTTGAGCTGCGTCTTGCCGCTCGCGCGAAGGCGTTTGTTCACGTAGGCCTGATCCACTTCCAGTTCACGATGCGCGTAGAGGATGCGGACGCCCTCGGCGCGGTCATCGCTTTCGAGCTGGTAGATTTCCTCCAGATAAACGTCCAGCAGCGCGGCGGTGAGCCGCTCATGCAGGCCCACGAATTTCAGCGGGATGTAGCGCCCCGACGGGCCGGGCAGACCGCCATCCCAGAATTCGCCGAGTTCCAGCTCGTCGCGCTTCTTGAAGCCTTCCACGAGGCTGAAAATCTTTGCCATCGTCTGCGCGGGATTGCGGAAAAGGCGGATGCCGTCCTGGATTTTCAGAACGTCAAACGATGCGCCCGCAGTGGTGAGCCGGTCGCGCGTGGTCTGGATGGCGTTCAACCCGATGTCACTTGCGATAAAGCGGCGTCCCAGCTTGTGCGCGACGTTCGCGGTCGTCCCGCTGCCGCTGAAAAAGTCGGCGACTGTCATGCCGGGGTTTGACGAGGTTTTCACGACCCGTTCCACAAGGTCTTCGGGTTTTTGGGTAACGTAATCTACGCGCTCGTCCGACTGCGAATTGATAGGCTTCAGGTCAGTCCAAAGCGTGTGAGCTGCCATCCCTTCTAACTCATCCAGATACCTTTTGACTGCCGGCATTCCCTCACTGGTGAAGACGATCAGTTTTTTTGACATCAGGTTATCAATTGTCTCCTGCCCCCAACGCCAGTGAGTCCCTGGTTTCGGTTCAAGCAGTTTGTCGCCAAACTTCCGCGCGTCTCCTTGCCCCTCCGCGAGCGCGTTGTCCAAACGGAAAATTCTGCCGTCCGGATCGCGTCCGGTGAAATGACTTTCGATGTAGGATTCTTTAAAAGGGATGAATTGCTTATTGAACAAATAATCCTCCCCCTTGCTGTAGAAAAAAATGTTTTCATGGACGATTCCAAAACGCTGCGCGTCTGCGTGAAAGTTGAATCGTTGCCAAATGATTTCGTTGATGAAGTTGTCTTCTCCAAAAACCTCATCACACAGGACTTTCACGTAGTGGCCAATGTGCCAGTCGAGATGTATGTAGATTGAACCAGTTTCGGTCATCACTTCACGAATCGCGAGCAGTCGCTCATAAAGCCAGTTGAGGAAGTCCTCCTTTTGCCAAATGTCGCCATACATGATTTCCTCACCAATGGGATTTCTTCCGCCTTCGATTCCTGTATTCCCTCCATTACGAATGAAAATCTTCTTCGCATAGTTCGCCCCGCTGGCGAAAGGCGGGTCAATATAGACCAAGTCCACCTTGATGTTGTTCGCCTTGAGGTAGGCGCAAGCGGAGAGGCAGTCGCCGTGGAGCAGCAGATTCGGCCCAGCAGCGGGCGTGGTGGCCGCTTGGGCGGCGCGGACTTCCTCCACCTTCACCACCTCAAAGAGAGGCATGTGCTCGGGCATCCGCCGGCCTTCAAAGCTCAGAAGCGCCTGCCCGCGCGCAGGCGAGATGGTGTAGGGAAGCGGGGTGTAGGGTTGGGTGATCATTTTTTAACGGACTTCGATGAGTTTTTCCCCGTCGCTCAAACGGTGTTGGATGTCGTGCAGGAAGGGCGCAAGCCAGGCGAAGAGAACCCGATTGGTGCAGTTGCCGATGCGCAGCCAGACGACGGCGGGTGCGGACGGGGCACCGATGCAGCGCGCGACGAAGTCCTCATCCTTGGTGATGACGACCCATCCGCCCGCTGTGGCGAAATTCCAGATGCTACCATCGTCGGATTCGCGCAGGCCCACCTCGCGCACTGGAGCCGCCGCATGGCCGTGCTCGCCGAGCCAGCGGGCGAGGGCGGGCGGTAATTGCGCATCCACAAGAAAGCGCATGGCTCAGGCAGCGACGAGGATGGTATGGTCGAGATAGCTCGCCGCGTAGGCGATGCTGGCGCGGATGTCCTCGGCTTGAAGGTCGGGGAAATCCGCAAGGATTTCTTCCTGTGTCGCGCCGCCGGCGAGCATGTCGAGCACATCCTTGACGCGGATGCGCATCCCGCGGATACAGGGGCGCCCGCCGCATTGAGCGGGATTGATGGTGATTCGGTCGAGGTAGTTCATGGTGTCATGTATAGCTGGTTCATTGCTTCGGGGAAAGCGGCATCACAAGTTTTGGATTTCTTTCTTCACGTCTTCGAGGTGGCGGGAGAAGTCGTTGTCGTCCTCGTCCACGAAGCAGCGGTATTGGAAGTGCGGGTTATGTTTGAGGAAGACGTCTTTGACGAACTTCTCCTTCGCCTGGAAGTCGGCATCGTAAAATTTCCTGCCCTTGGTTTCGAGGATAAGAACGCGGTCTATGGAGCCTGCTCCGGAATCGTGGGCATAATTCGCCTGCTTGCGATAGGGCTTGTCCGCGGGCTTGCGCTTGAGGATGAGGAAGTCGGGCGTGTAGGTGCCGTAGGGGGTGCGGATGACGAGCGCCTGAAGCGCGCCGTTCCGGTAGCCGTTGTAGTAAAATTCGAGACCGCGCAGCTCGGCCATTTTTTTGAGTTCCTTGAGCGCGTCCACTTCGTAGAGGGAGTCGAAACGGTAGGGCGCGTAGTTGAAGGTGACATCGCCGGGATCGAGCGAGTCGTCTTCGATTTTGTCTTCGAGGTAGTTGGGCCGCTTGTTGAGCTTTGGGATCTCGGAGGCGGTGAACTGCGGGAGGAATCGCCCGCTCGCATGGGAGATGGTGGGAGGCGGGTCCATGCGCCAGTCGAGGAGTTCCATCTCGATCTGCTCTTCGATGTCCTCGTGGGTGACGCGGATATTTTCCATGAGGAGCGAGGCGGCGAAGGCGATCACGGCATCCAGCGAGAGCGAGGGATGCAGGGCGAGCCAGCCGAGTTGCGCCTCGATCTGAGTGTGGATGCCACGCAATGCCGCCTCGTGCGCCTGCACCAAGTCTGCCTCGGAAAAGCGGCCCCACGTCGCCCGCGCGAGCGCCGCGAGCATCCCGGCGTAGGTGAGGCGATGGCTTGCCGTGGCCGTGGCGAGGATTCGGGTCACGGCGTTGGTCAGCCCGCGTTTGCCGACGGTGGCCTCGGTGAGCGTAGGCGTGAAGGGGTGCTGCGTCTTGAACAGCCCGAAGTCGAAGCTGGCGAGTTGCGCGGACACGTCGCGGTCGCGTTCCTCGCGGATGATCGAGTAGCGGCGCCGGACGTTCTTGAAGCGAAGTTTGCCGAGCTTGGGTTTGCGGATGAGGACATTGATGGAGTGCTCGGCGTGAATCCGCAGGTCGGCGATGGAGAGCGCGTAGTTTTCCTTCAGCTCCTTATCGAGGGTGTCGTAGTTGCCTTCGCCGAGCGCGATGAGCGCGGTTTCGTCCTTCGCGCTGACGACTTCGCGCAGGCAGCGGCAGGTGGTTTGCAGGACAAAGTTCTTCGTCGTCTCACGGCGCGGGAGGGCGACGGCGGTGAGGCTTTTGCAGTCCCAGCCTTCCGTGCCGATGGCGACGAGGAGGATGACGCGCTTTTTGATGTGAGGCTGATCCAGGTTGTTGAAGATGGCATCGCTGTCTTTCGGCAATGCCCACGACTTCTGCGCCTTCTTCACGCCGCGATAGAAGCGAAAGATTTCCGCATCGTCGCAGCCGGGCCGGTGCGCGGCATACCACGCGCGGACTGCGGGAAGGATCTCGGTGTTCAGCTTTTCGATGCTGGGGCAGTAGAAGGCGATTTTGCTCTCGGTGCCGGTCGGATACGTGCGGTCGTAGTCGCGGAAGAAATGCGTAAGCGCATCGGCAACGAACTCGCCAGCAGTGATGTTTTTGCCGGTGACGTGCGGGACTTTGAGGAAACGCCCGATGCCGTCGGCGAGTGAGTAGTGGTAGGTGATGAGCTGGATTTGCGAGAGCTTCACCTTCGACCCGGCGAGCGGGACGTGATGGCGAAGATACGGCGTGCCGGAAAAGCCGAGGACGGTGCAGACGTGTCCGTGCTGGTTGAGCACGTCCACGGCGAGCTTGAGTTTCTTCTCATCGTCGCCGGTGCTGCTGAAGAAGTGGTGCGCCTCGTCGAGGATGACGGAGATGCCGGGGATTTGGGAAAGCCGCTCGCGGAGCGCGTTCACCTTGCGGAGCGCAGCAGTTTTCTCGGCGTCGTAGAACGGGCTGTCGGGATCCGTGTACGTGGCGTCGCTATCCTCGAATTTCTCCATGACGACCTTCTCGGCATTCGTGATGAAGACGAGGCCGAAGTTGCGGGTCTGCGTGAGGCGGTTGACCTTTTCGAGATTCGGGTTGTTGCCGTGGAGCTTGTCGCGGCGCTTGGAGCTGAGGCTGTCGAGAATCTCGAAGTGAACGAGGCGGCGAAGCTCGGCGGCGTCGCTCTGCGGGAGCACCCACGAGGGATCGAAATTCCGAATGGTTTGCAGCGACGGGAGGATGGCTGTCTTCGACGCCTGCGGCGCAAAGACGACGAAGTTGCGGGCAAAGCGTTTGTCGCCCGGATGCAGGCGCGCGAAGTGCAAATCGAGGTAGATGAACGCGGCCATCAAGTAGGTTTTCCCCGCGCCCATCGGGAGACTGAAAAGGTAGTTCGGGTAAATGAAATCGTGGAGCATCGCGTCGAGGAAGGCGTTCCAGTTTTCTTTCGTGCCGAGCGGATCGTCCTTCACTTTTTCCGCCAGCGCCTTGAGTTCGTTTTCCTTTGCGAAGCGGTAGAGAAATTCGGCGGTGGCATTGCCACAAAGCGCCGGATGCGGATCAATTTGATCGCGCAGCAAGCCCGCACGAATGATTTCGCCCAGCGAGCGATTCAGCCCGACGAACTTGAGCCAGAGATAGATTTCGATGCCCTGGCGCTGCGGCAGGCGGAGCTTCCCGACATTCTCGATGTGCCGGGCGATTTGCCCCGGCAGCGATTGGGCATTCGCTTTCTCCTGCGCTATCCACGCGAACGCGGCCTGCTCAATTATGTCGTGAAGATTCATCGTGCTACAAGTTGCAGCCGTTTTCCTTTGCTCATCCCGCGTCGTCTATCCGAACGGATGGCGCGTGGCACGGAGGAAATGCGGGACGCGGTGAATTGGTGATTCCCGTTGTGGCGCAACTCCCTTCCCGTCATTCCACCCGCAAGTGTTCCATCATTTCGTCGGGCTGCTCGCGTCGCTGATTCTGTTCACCGCCGGCCCGATCCAGGGCTGCGCTCCTGCGTCGCTTGCCGCTGGGCTGGAATATCCCGCTTGCTTTGGGGCTGAAGAGAACGGCCCGCGGATGACACGAACGGCTGCGGGATGAAGCGCCCCCGGTCGTAGCCTGGCGGGGGAAAGGTGCGACTGCTGAAGTGCGAAGTCCGAAGTGCAGTCGGTTCGACATGCAAAAGGCGTCATTCGACATTCGTCCTCGTCGCCTCCATGCGCTTCGCTGCGGGTTGCGGCAACTGGATGGGTCGAGCCGGTGCTGGCCTTCATTGAGAAGACGCTGGTTCACCCGGACATCCCGTGGATTCGTCGGTAAATGAGGAGTCCGGTCAGTCATCGAATAAACGGACTAAGTTTATTGAAGATCGTTGGTCTGTGAAATACGCTCTGATTCCTTTCATCCCATGAACATCATCTCTCCGTTTTTTACAGCCCGGGCAATTGCCTGCGCGTTTTCCACTATCGCGCTTTTCACGCAGGCCGCCTCTGCCGACGAAGCGGGCAAGGTCGAAGCGGGCAAGGTCGAAGTGGGCAGGGTCGAAGCAGGCAGGGTTCGGGCCGCAGTCCGACTTCAACCGGGCGTACAACAACCGGGCGTAATGCCGACGGATGAGGGAGGGATTTTGCGGATGTTCGGCCAGTCATTGCCCCTGGATGCGGGAAAATTGGGCGCGCCTTACAGCGCCCTGGTCGGCTCGGAGAATAATCTTGAGATCGTGAACGACAATCTTGTCGTGAAGCCCCCCGTCGGCGGCAAGCCGGAGAACCCTCCACAGGCGGACCCGGTGGACGGGCAGGTGCTCGAATTTACCGATGACACCCGCCTTCACGGGCGCCTGACAGGGATCGGCGGAGGCGAAATCACCTGGCAGCGAAAGGATGTCCGGGAGCCGATGACTTTCCCCATCGGCGAAATCCGTCGCATTGTCCTGGACGACGGTTCTGCGAAGCCGGAGATGAAGGCAAATGCCACCTTGCAGATGTCCGGCGGCGCCGCCCTCACTGGCGATCTCACCGGTTTCGAGAATGGCAAATTGCAATTCCGTCTCGGTGCAAACTCGGCCGTGGAAGTGGATCGCGGCAAGGTTCAGTGGCTCCTCGTTGGCCCGTCCACCCCGCC
>Ga0209596_1001376_pt1 | contig 20994 bp, 14 predicted proteins | sample M_130807_MF_Meta_FD_187314 | JGI IMG/M metagenome (GOLD analysis project Ga0209596, IMG submission 187314) | Freshwater microbial communities from Lake Montjoie, Canada to study carbon cycling - M_130807_MF_MetaG (SPAdes) (version 2) | ecosystem: Environmental > Aquatic > Freshwater > Lake...
AAAAGACCTTCAAATCGCATAAAAAACTGTTATGTCAAATATTAGACCCGACGAAATTTCCAGCATTTTAAAAGACCAGATCACTGGTTTTAACACTGCTGCGAGTTTAGAAGAAGTAGGTACCGTACTCCAAGTGGGTGACGGTATTGCCCGTATCTATGGCCTTTTGGGCGTACAATATGGAGAACTTGTAGAATTTACCAACGGCGTTCGCGCGGTGGCTCTTAACCTTGAACAGGACAACGTAGGTGCTGTATTGATGGGGAGTAGCGGCGAAATTAAAGAGGGCGACAAGGTAAAGCGCACAGGTAAAATCGCTTCAATCAAAGCTGGACACGGTGTATTAGGTCGTGTAATTAATGCATTGGGTGAGCCTGTAGATGGTAAGGGTCCGATCACTGGTGAATTGTTTGAAATGCCTTTGGAGCGTAAAGCCCCAGGTGTTTTGTACCGTGAACCTGTAACCGAGCCTTTGCAAACTGGTATTAAAGCAATCGACGCGATGATTCCAATCGGAAGAGGTCAGCGTGAGTTGATTATTGGTGACCGTCAGACAGGTAAAACTGCCATCGCTTTGGATACCATTATCAACCAAAAAGAGTTTTACGAAAAAGGAAACCCTGTATATTGTATCTATGTTGCTTGTGGACAGAAAGAGTCTACTGTTAAGCAGGTGGTTAAATCGTTAGAAGAGAGTGGTGCTATGGCTTACACAGTTGTTGTAACTGCGGCCGCTTCTAACCCAGCCGCTTTACAATTCTTTGCTCCTATGGCAGGATGTGCAATTGGTGAGTATTTCCGCGATTTAGGATTACCAGCTTTGGTAATCTACGACGATTTGTCTAAACAGGCTGTTGCGTATCGTGAAGTGTCCTTGTTGCTTCGTCGTCCGCCAGGACGTGAGGCATATCCTGGAGATGTATTTTACTTGCACAGTCGTTTGCTAGAACGTGCTTGTAAATTAAACTCTTCAGATCATATTACTTGCAACATGAACGATTTGCCTGATAGTTTGAAAGGTAAAGTAAAAGGTGGTGGTTCTTTAACCGCCTTGCCAATTATCGAAACCCAAGCAGGTGACGTGTCAGCGTATATTCCAACCAACGTAATTTCTATAACGGATGGTCAGATTTTCTTGGAATCTAACTTATTCAACTCTGGTATTCGTCCAGCCATTAACGTAGGTATTTCGGTATCTCGTGTGGGTGGTAATGCGCAAATTAAGTCAATGAAAAAAGTGGCTGGTACCTTGAAGTTGGACCAAGCGCAATATCGTGAATTGGAGGCCTTTGCTAAGTTTGGTTCAGACTTAGACGCAGCTACCAAATCGGTTTTGGAGAAAGGTTCTCGTAATGTAGAAATTTTGAAGCAGCCCCAATACAGTCCAGTATCTGTTGAGAAGCAAGTAGCTATCATTCACTTGGGAACATCAAATTTGATGAGAAATATTCCAGTGAATAAGATTCGTGAATTCGAAGCAGCTTATTTGGAGTATTTGGATGCTAAGCATAAAGATACTTTGGAATCATTGCGCAAAGGAGTGATTGACGATTCAGTGAAGGCTATTTTGAATGCCGTTTGTGCTGAAATTTCAAAGAGTTACACTGCGTAATTAGTTGCCATGGCTAACCAGAAAGAGATTCGGGCGAGGATTTCGTCCACCATCAGTACTCAGCAGATCACGAAAGCGATGAAGTTGGTTAGCGCAACCAAGTTGCGTAAAGCCAGTGAAGCCATCATTCGTATGCGTCCTTATGCCCAGAAATTACAGGGCATTATGGGTAATTTGCAAGAAAGTACAGATGATGCTCAGTTGGCAGGGTACTTCGAAAATCGCGAAGCAAAAAGAGTTTTATTGTTGGTGATTACGAGCGATCGAGGATTGTGTGGTGCTTTCAATGCCAATGTGGTTAAACGTGTTCGTCAGTTGTTGGACACCGATTATGCCGCCGCACACCTATCGGGTAATGTGACATTGATGTGTATGGGTAAAAAGGGTGGAGAAGCCCTCAAGCGTTTCGGATATTCAGTGAATATGGATATGGTAAACTTGACTCAAAACACGGATTCGCAAAGTGCTTTTGCCGCAATGCAAAGTGTTATCGATGCTTATTTATTAGGTCAATACGACCGTGTGGAAGTAGTGTACAACAAATTTAAAAACGCAGCGACGCAAATTTTGGTTAATGAGCAATTGTTGCCGGTTGTGCCTGCTGCCAATGTTGAGAAAGCGTCTGCATCAAATGATTATATTTTTGAGCCGGATCAAGTGGCTATTTTGCAAGATTTGATCCCTCGTAGTTTGAATACCTTATTCTATCGTTCTTTGTTGGATTCATTGGCTTCTGAGCATGGTGCTCGTATGGTGGCAATGGATAAGGCTACAGAGAATGCCGGCGATTTGTTGCGCGCCTTTAGATTGGCATACAACCAAGCCCGTCAGGCTGCAATTACCCGTGAAATCTCTGAGATTGTGGGTGGTGTTGCTGCTTTGGAAGGATAATATTCTTATTGTAATACATATTCTAAGGGCAGCCATTCGGCTGCCCTTTTCTTATTAGTCTTCCCTCGTTACCTGAATGTATTTGTGTGTGGCTTTAATCTTGGCAATCAATTGTTCCAAGTGAAGCAAATCGTAAATCATCACTTCTATCTTTCCCCCAAAGGTGCCATCGTCGTTACTGGAAATATTGATGCTCTTCATATTCACCTCCATGTCTTTGGAAATAATATCCGTAATCCGACTTACGATGCCCACATCGTCAATCCCTCTAACCGCGATCGCAGTCTCAAACGCTTTTTGATATCCATCGCCACGCCATTCCGCAGGGATAATTCTGTAGCCGTATTGCGACATTAACCTCGTTGCATTTGGGCAGGTGGTTCTGTGAATCATGACGCCCTCGCCTACTGTAATAAAGCCAAAAATAGAATCGCCTGGTACAGGGTGACAGCATTGCGCAAGGGTATAGGCGGATTCGTAATCATCGCCAATAACAATCTGTTCTGATTTGGCTTTCCCCTTTTTCTTGATGATCGGAGTTACATTGCCTTCATTCGGTTCAACGGCTGCTTCAATTGGCTTTTTCTTGATAATTCGGATCAGTAAATCCTTATTCAATCTTATCTGACCATCTGCAACACTATGAAAGAATTCGGCACTCACCGTGAACTTGAAATGGTGCATGAGTTTCTTGATATTGCTGTCGGTAAGGTCAAGTTGGTGCTTTCTAAATAATCGTTCAAGAAGCAATTTTCCTTGTTTTGCTCTTTGCGTTCTTTCAGCTTTTAGCGCCTCCCTGATTTTCGATTTGGCTCTGGCAGTTTTTACAATATCCAGCCAATCGCTTTGAATACGGATTTTGCTCGTCGTTAAGATTTCGATTATGTCACCGTTCTTCAATACTGTCTGAAGCGCAACCAATTTGTTGTTGACCTTCGCTCCTAGGGTTCTAATTCCAATTTCTGTATGAATCGCAAAGGCAAAATCTAAGGCGGTTGCTCCTGTAGGTAATGACTTTACATCGCCTTTGGGTGTGAAAATGTATATCTCTTCGCCCAACAAACTGGTTCTGAATTCGCTAACCAAATCCAAAGCACTTAAATCACTATTGGATAAGGTCTCTTTGACGGTGTCTAACCAGTTTTCAAAGGCGACGTCCTGAGGGGTGGGTAGTTTACTCTTGCTTCCGGCTTTGTATTTCCAGTGAGCGGCTAGACCACGTTCGGCAATATCGTCCATTCTCTTTGATCGAATCTGCACCTCAACCCATCTACCTTTTGGGCCCAATACGGTTGTGTGTAGCGCACTATATCCATTGCTCTTGGGATGACTAAGCCAATCGCGAAGTCGGTTCGTATGAGAACGATATTTATCGGTGATGATGCTGTAAATTTTCCAACAATCAGCCTTTTCTAGATTGATAGGGGAGTCAACAATTACGCGTATCGCAAACGCATCAAAGACTTCTTCAAACGGGATGTGCTGCTTTCCCATTTTTTGAGAAATGCTAAAAATACTCTTCGGTCTACCTTTGATTTCTAGGATGTTAAGCCCCGATTTATCTAACTCGTCTTTTATCGGATCGATAAATTCCTTGATATATCTTTGTCGGGTATTCTTGGTTTCTGCCAGTTTTACCGAAATATCTTTGTAGGTTGATGGATCTGTGAATTTCAGAGCGAGGTCTTCCATCTCCGTTTTGACCGCATTCAAACCCAATCGGTGGGCGAGGGGAGCGTAAATGAATAGGGTTTCAGAAGCGATTTTCAACTTGGTATTTTCCGATACCGATCCCAATGTTCTCATGTTGTGCAATCGATCGCACAGTTTAATAAGAATCACTTTTAAGTCATCGCCCAGGGTGAGCAACATCTTCTTAAAATTCTCGGCTTGTATGCTTTGATCTTTGTCGACCGTTTCAAACACAGTAGAAATCTTCGTCAGCCCATCGATGATATTGGCAACGTCTTTTCCAAATCGATGTTCGATGTCTTCTAGAGTTGTGTCGGTGTCCTCTACAACATCATGCAGCAAAGCACAAACAACTGATGTGGCGCCCAGCCCCAATTCGGAAACAGCAATTTCTGCCACTTCCAGTGGGTGGAAAATGTAGGGTTCGCCACTTTTGCGCACAGTCCCTTCATGGGCTCTGGCAGCCATGTCGAACGCATCTCTAACCATCCGGGTTTTTTCCGGATCTAGGTTTTTTCCAAGGCTGCGCAATAAATGTTTGTACCGCTTTAGTAAATCCGAGCGGTAGGCTTCATAAACCGGGCCTTGGAGCAACGCCATTATTGATTGAGGGCTGCGAAGTGCTTAAAGAATTGAGGAATGGTTTCTATGCCTTTGAAATAGTTGAAGATTCCATAGTGCTCGTTGGGTGAATGTATCGCATCAGAATCCAATCCAAATCCCATCAAAACAGTTTTGGTTTGCAATTCCTTTTCAAACAAGGCTACAATTGGAATACTTCCACCGCCTCTTGTTGGGATCGGGTCGATGCCAAAGGTTTCTTTCATCGCTAGTGCTGCCGCTTTGTATGGAATTGAATCCGTAGGTGTAACAACAGGCTCTCCACCGTGGTGAGGAGTTACTTTTACGGTTACGCCAGCAGGTGCAATGCTTTCAAAGTGTTTTTGGAACATCTGTGTGATTTCATCGCTGATTTGATTGGGAACCAAGCGCATCGAAATCTTTGCAAACGCTTTGCTCGGCAACACGGTTTTAGCGCCTTCGCCAATATAGCCACCCCAAATTCCATTGACATCAAGGGTAGGGCGGATGCCGGTGCGCTCGATGGTTGAAAATCCTTTTTCGCCCATCACATCGTTCACGGCTAAGTGTTTTTTGTATTCTTCAATATCGAAAGGAATCTTCGACATGGCTTCGCGATCTGAGGCCGAAACTTCTAATACTTTATCGTAGAAACCGGGGATCGTGATATGACGATTTTCATCGTGCATACTAGCAATCATCGTACACAAGGCATTGATCGGATTTGCGACAGCACCCCCGTAAACGCCAGAGTGTAAATCGATTCTTGGGCCAGTAACTTCTACTTCCACATAACTCAAACCACGCAACCCTACGTCGATACTTGGAATGTCTGTGGCAATCAACGCAGTATCAGAAATCAAAATGACGTCGGCTTTTAATTTATCTCTGTGCGTTTTGCAGTAAGTACCCAAGTTATTGGAACCTACTTCTTCTTCGCCTTCGATCATGAATTTGATATTACAAGCCAAAGAATTGGTTTGCATCATGGTTTCAAATGCTTTTACATGCATAAAAACCTGTCCTTTGTCGTCGCAAGCGCCACGGGCATAAATCTTACCATCTCTCACGGTGGGCTCAAAAGGAGGCGTATCCCACAACTCATCGGGAACACTGGGTTGCACATCGTAATGTCCGTAAACCAAAACGGTTGGCAATGAAGCGTCGATGATTTTCTCACCGTAAACAATGGGGTAACCCGCGGTTTCTTCAAGGACAACATTGTCGGCCCCAACTTTTCTTAGGTGGTCGGCAACGGTTTCTGCGCACTTTCTTACATCACCGGCAAATGCTGGATCGGCACTGATGCTTGGAATACGCAAAAGATCAAACAATTCATTGAGGAAGCGGTCTTGGTTTTCTTGAATATACTGATTGACTGACATACCCGCAATTTACATTGTATTTTGCGCACCTACCACATGGGTTTGATGAAAATTTTCATTTAAATGGGTCTTTGATTTCACTACCTTTGTATTCTCAAAATATGGATACTCTTGCGGCCAATGCAAAGGCGATTTCGGTAGAAACATTTAAACAACAAGTGTTGATGTGGGAGTATATAATTACTGCCATTATTTTCTTAGCATCCTATTTTGTTTTGAAACGCTACAAGAAAAATCAGTTGTTCGCTCAAAGCGAAAATAAAAAGTACAATACAGGAAGTTAAGCGGAAGCGTGATTTACACGTTTACTGTTTTGATTTCGCCCTCAATCACCAGTCTTCCTAGGGTTTTCGCTTGTACTTCTTCAACGGTAACACCGGGTGCCAATTCCTTTAGTTCGAAGCCTCTTTCCGTGATATCGAACACGCCCAATTCAGTAACGACTTTTTTCACGCAGCCCAAACCTGTGATGGGGAGGGAGCACTGAGGCAGTAGTTTACTCTCGCCGGCTTTGTTGGTGTGTTGCATCGCCACGATAATATTCTTTGCCGACGCCACTAGATCCATTGCACCGCCCATGCCTTTAACCATTTTGCCTGGGATTTTCCAATTGGCGATATCGCCGTTGTCGCTCACTTCCATGGCGCCCAAAACGGTTAAGTCGACTTTCCCCGCCCTAATCATTCCAAAGCTTGTAGCACTATCAAAAATGCTAGCCCCTTTTACCATCGTTACTGTTTGCTTTCCTGCATTGATCAAATCAGCATCTTCTTCGCCCTCAAAAGGGAAGGCACCCATGCCCAGAAGTCCATTTTCTGACTGTAGAACCACTTCCATGCCTTCGGGGATATAATTGGCCACCAATGTTGGGATACCTATTCCCAGATTGACATAATATCCATCGCGCAATTCTTGTGCGATTCTTTTGGCGATTCCGAATTTGTCTAGCATGCTCTACAAAAATACAAATTTTCAGCCCGATGGGGTCAACTTGAAATCAATTTGATAAGTTTTGGTGTGAAATTGGTTTTGCTCAAAACGACCAACTCTGGAGAATTTTCGGATCTGCCCATTTTTTTGCTTCATCAAACAAGGCCTTTGCCTTTTGGGGTGCTGTTTTGTAATATATATCGATTAATATCAATATGGATTGGGATTTGGGATTAAGCGAACGCGCTGTTTCTAGTTCTTTGATGGCTTCGCTAATGTTGTTTTCGTGGTAATAACAGTTGCCAAGGTTGAAATGTAACAGTTCGTTTTTCGGCTGATGTTTGATGGCTGCTAAAATCATTTCTTTGGCTTGACCAATCCGATTGGCTCTAACCAATGCATTCGTGTATTCGGCTGTAAAATCCGTGTTCCAAGGCATCGCTTCGCAGGATTTTTCGTAATACTGTAGCGCTTTCTGACTCTGGTTAGGGATATTTAGGTCGTAGGCCTTGGCGATTCTATATTGGGTCCAAGCATCGAAAAGTAAAGCAGTTCTCTGTTTTTCGGTACTCCCGTTTTCCCACAGTTCAATGATGGATGCATGGTCTCTTAAGTTATAATGATACTGAATCTTGGTCGCTAAATCCGCACTGGGGTCGTTGTAAAGCGATTTGGCTTTGTCCAAATAGAGCATTTTGGAATCAAACTTCTCGAAGTACGACACATAGGCTTTGAATAATTCTTGGTTGCTAGGATGTTGGCTATTTACAGCGTGTAATCCAACGATTTGGACTGCTTTGCCTTTGGGAACTGTATTGGTTTGAAGGTTGAAATTTGTATTCGTCCTAGAAATGTAGTGGTCATGAATACTCACATGGGGAATGTCTCTTGTATCGCTGCTTGGCATGTGGCAATTCACGCAAGTTTGGGTTCCGCGCATCGAAGCGCTGAGACTGCAGCCCTCGTGCTTACTCTTCTTTGTTTTGGGTTGGTGACAACTGACACAAGTTTGGTTAAACCGATCTTGGTTGGTCTTTTTTACGCTTACATGGGGATTGTGGCAGTTGATGCAGGTGAAGTTGATTTCGGCGTTGTATTTATTTAAATCACCCTTGTTCGAAGCCTTGAAGCAAGCGCTCAATTGGAATCTTTCTGCGTGGCCGGCCATGACGAATAGGTTATTTCCTGTTTGACTCGGCATGTAAACGGTAAAAATGGAGTCGAGGTGCATACCTGGACGGAAATCAGTGAATTTTTTTCCGGGTTTAAGAACGTTGTTGCCTTGTAGGTGGCATCGCTGACAGATATCTACTTGTAGTTTCCATGGTAGTCGTTTGGGATTTACGATGGAATAATCGGCTTGTTTGTTGGTGTTATATATGATTCCAGAAGTTTTTTCCTTGATATGCAGAGAGCCTGGTCCATGGCATCTTTCACAATCGATACCAAGGGGGAGTTTGTTGAAGATATTGTCGGCCCCTTCTTTTATTTCTGGCATACCGGTATGACAACTCATACATTCAATATCGATTTTGCGATTGAAATGCGTGTTGAAATCCTCATATCCCGGAGGTAGGTCCCAGATTCCTTTTTGTGTGTAAAAGGTTAGGGGCGCTTGAAATAGATGTTTGCCATCCATCCAGAAGTGACTGTTGGTATGTTGTCCGCTTCCAATAATATGTGAAATCTTCTCTACTCTGTTGTGAATGGTATCTCTACCACGTAATTTAAATTCTTGGATATATAGATGTTCATTTTTCCAAAAAGGGTAGTAGTAGAGGTCGTTTTTTTTATCGTAAACAGGCTTTACATTGTTGAAATCTGCTTTGGAATATTTTCTTTCTGCTAGATGGAAACTTTGCCCCATCCCGGTTTCGATGAATGTAGAATGCTTATCGGAATGACAGCCTTTACAAGCGGCTATGCCCACATAATGCGCGGAATCTCCAAGGTTTCTGAAGGGTTGTGTAGATTTGGTAGCGGAGCTGTTTTGAATTCCGTTACATCCCCAAATTCCTGATAAAGCCCAAGTTATAAGGCAAAGAAAAATGCCGCCAATGAGGTGCTTTGGCTTCAAGATTTAATTGATTAGCCGCCAAATTGCGCTTTCCAGTCCATGACGCCGCCAATGAGGTTGCGGACATTGGAGAATCCTTGTGAGGTAAGAAACATTTTTGCTGTATTGCTTCTGGCTCCAGACCTACAGTGTACGATAATTTCTTGATTTTTCAAATCTTCGATTTCATCCATTCTTCCGGGCAAATCGCCCAACGGGATGAGCGTACCGTTTAGATTGAATTCATCAAATTCGTATTGTTCACGAACATCAATAAGGTTTATAGATTCTTGATTGTCTAATCGTTTTTTTAATTCAATTACGGAAATATCGGTGCTCATGTTTTGACGAAGTGTGCGAAAGAGATTTGATTGTTTGGTGCGATGCATCGCAAGATATAATGACCTGGTTTGAGGTCTCCCACGAAAATGCGACTGTTGAATTGCGACTTAATGTGCAGTTTTCCGGTTACATCCCAAATTTCACATTCTGTATTTTCAGGTAATTTGCTATTGACATAAATGTAATCGCTGCAAGGGTTAGGGTAGATACTAACTTGAGTTGGGGTTATTTTCTTAGTTGAGAAGGCATATTCCGTACGATTACCGTATAACATGCGAATCATCGGTGTTCCTTTGGCTTCAGTGCCAGCGTACTCCCAACTTCCCAATAAATTACTATAAAGGTGAGGGTTCGTTTGATCTTTGCCTAAATATCTATAGTTATTATCGTAACCTACGTTCAGGACATATGGCATTTGCTGTATCCAACCTACGTAATACTTTCCGGCGGGCAATAGCAATATAGAATCAAAAAAGATATAGGCAAACCCGTTGATGCTGTCTTTGTAAATTGGACGATCCATCGGAAATTCATACATTAACTTGTCTTGGTTGTCTGGCCTGCCAACGGGGCTCAACGATTTCCAAATACGTAATTTAAAACTTCTGGCAGAAACATCGGTAAGGCTTTGGTTGAAATAGATTGCCAATCCTCTCAAAGAATCAGATTTGAGGGTGTTGAATTCCATTGCGAACTGACCCTTTAAGTTACCTAGGTATGCGTAATCAAGGCCAAATCCACCTTCTGCACTTCCATCGTCGTATGCGTACCAAGGCATGATGGGATGTGACGACTGGATCATATTGTTGTTGGTCAAACTATTGTAGGCGGCGGGTGTGCCATCATTACTTTGAGGGTCGATGCTATAGACAAAATCCAACCTAGGTGATTTGCCTGAGAGTGTATCATACGCTATGGATTCGTAACTTTCGCTTGTGTCTCTGCCACCTGCCAAATTTCGACTGCTAGCGTTAAAAGGTTTGTTGTAAATTTTGAGTTTGTATTGATTGTAAATGCTCAATTGGAATCTCGTTTGTACCGCATTAGCATTGAGATTTCTAACAAGCATATTTGGACCTTTTCCTCGACCATCCTGAGTATTGAACTTGTAATGCGAATAAGGAATGTTATTGTAATCTTTAAATAAACCATCTGACACCGATGCAATTCCAACGTCCTGGATGGTTTTTTCACCGGCTCTACGATTTTTTTCGATTCGGATATAATCTATATGCCAATGGTTCAGGTTTCCGGTGGCTTTGGTGAAATTTATAAATCGGAACTGGAAATTGGGTGTAAGGTATTGGTATTGAGCGATGGGGATGAATATTTCTTGGAAATTGCCAACAAATCCACCACATAGCGCCCATTGTTTGATCCACTTATTGTTGATATCCTTGAAAAATAACATCAGTGAATCGTCAATTTCTGGTGCGTCTCCAATGCCTTGACGTTGAACAAAAAAGCTGATATAGATAGAGTCTTCAGGCTTGTAATTGATTGTGGTTGCTCCAACTCTTCGAAACTGCATATTTATCGGTTGGGAGGTAAGGCTGTCAGCATAAACCATCATTCTTTTGTCAAGAGTATGATATGGCTTGCCTTTGGAATTCAGGTGGTCGAAAGTGGCAACTCCATAATTCGGCGCTTTGACTGGGAAAGAGTTGTTTATCCAAACAAGGTTATCGGTCCAGTTTTTTTGCGACGGATAGCCAGCGGGCTGAACAAAATCTTCAAAAAATGGTAATGAAAGCGTGTCAGAAATTGATAAGCTAATTTGATAGGATTCGTTAGTATTGTTTGCAGTGATGGGCCTGTTTCCAATGGGGGTGAAACGCAGGTAAGATTGCGCCGAAAGCTCGGAAATCGCAAGGATACTCAACATTGAAATTACTTTTATTACCCGCATTTTGATTTTTGCTAAACAGTGTTCTAGGATATTTTCGCCTGAACTGCCGTAACAATTGTGCTAAATTAACGAATTCTAATTTAATTTATTCTAAAATAGAGTCACTTTATTGCATTAATTCTTACTCAGGATTCGGAATTTCTGAAGTTGTAGATGTTGAGTCACTTGTGGGGGATAGTTCCGTATCGACAACAATTAAATCAACAGTTGTTCCTTTTAGTACTTTTTGACCTGATTCGATAGTTCTTCCGGCTACTTTCTGGGCAATGACCAGGTTGTTTCCATATTCGGCATATTCATAGGTTACTTTGCCGAGGATTAAGCCTGCATTTTTAAGCAACGCCTTTGCCAAATTGAAGCTACAATCGGTAAGTTTAGGCATCAAAATTCTGGGTCTACTCATGGCATTTACTGTGACATAAACCATTCTGCCAGACTTTACGTCTTCATTAGCTAAAGGCAGTTGTTCTACGATTACGCCGGGCTTCATGTTGTCTAGGTAGACGGTATCGATGATTCTCATCCGCAATTCCAACCCACTCAATTTTGCTTCCGCTTCGAAGGGTTTTATGCCAAGGACATCGGGAACAATGATTTTATCGCCGTGTCTTGTGTAAGTATCAAGTCCAAAATAGCTTAAAGTTAGAATTATGGCAATGAAAAGGCCACCCAGTCCGATATTATACATCCAGTTTTTCAAGCCGTTCTATTTTCTCCAAATTTCAATATTTCTCTGATGAATTCAAAAGGTTTATATCCGTTGATTGCCGCTTGATGATAAATACATGTTGCTGGTGTCATTCCGGGCAATGAGTTGACTTCGATGATGATAGTTTCTACTTTGCCTGTTTCGAAAATTCTAACGAAGGCATCAATTCTGCAATAGCCTGTTACATTGAGTGCGATGGCTACTTGGTTTAGTGTTTTTCTCACTTCGCTGCTGATTCTAGATTGATCTTTTGGGTTATTAGAGAATCGGGAAGGGGTTAGGTTTTGGCCTTGGCCGGCTAAAAACTTCTCTTCGAGACTCAGGATTTCACTTTCTGCAAGGGATTCTGAGGGTTCGAATATTTCATAAACGATGTCTCCGTTTTTGTCATAAGAGGTGAGCAGGCCACCGGTGACTTCAAGGAATTTAGATGCTCCAGCTCGGTCAATGAATTGTTCAATGAGGAGTTCTGATTTTTGCGGCATCTCGTCGTTTGGTTTCACGTTAAGCGCCGCGCAAAGCGCGGCGCTTAACGACGCCTCCTGGCGAAAAATTGCCTCCATGAACAAATGCAATTCCTCAGCAGACTTAATTTTTCTCACCGCCGCACTGCATCCATCATCTGCAGGCTTGGCAATTAAGGGAAGTCCATATTTTGTTGAGATCTCTTTGCATAAATCCAAACCTCTGACTTGCCAGTCTGATTTCGAAACCAATTGGTGTTCGGCGACCAAAAATCCCTTCTCTCGAAGTTTTTTGTTCGTCTCAAATTTGTTGATCGTTACGGATGACGCCTCGCTCTCACTGCCATTGAAGTATAATCTAAGTCGACTTAAATCGGCCTGTATGGTTCCATCTTCTCCCGGTCTGCCATGCAATGCAATAAATACCCCTTCGCACAAATTGGGTAGTTCCGAAACAGATACCTCACTCGGTTTGTATGTGGGCGAAGATCCCAATACAGATTTTGTTAAGGCGCGACTTTCTTGCTGAATTTCTGCCAAAACCGGATTCTCCGAATAATGTAAAATCTTGTCCCGAATGTCATCCGCATTGTCCTTCAACATCATGTTGATCGGCAAATGAAACAATCTGTAAGAATGAATATCACCCGTTAAAAACAATGGAATTGGCTCGAATTCTTCACTGCTGCTCAATTTTTCGTAAATGTTCCGTCCACTTTCCATCGAAATGTGTCGTTCGAAACTATATCCACCCATAACCACCGCGATTTTCTTTTTCACCGCCGCCGACCCATGGCTGCCAGTTAATAACTCCTGACTCCGCTGCAATAAACGCTCGAATTTTTGACCTTTGGGGTGGCTTTGAATTCTAGCCCTCAATGAATTAAAATAGATCAACGTCAAAAAAGCACTCGGACTCAATCCAATCTCCGCCGCTTGGTGGAAAAAGAACGATGATGGCATCATACCACTCGTAGTATTGGGGTCGTTTAAGAAAATTTCTCCATTCCTGTCAATAAAGCCGTCAATTCTCGCATACACTTCAAACCCAAAATGGTCATAAAGTTGACAACAAGAGAGCCGAATATCCTCTATGAGCGCGGCCGATACTTCAATCGGGGTCACCTTATTACTTAAGCCCGGTAAATATTTACTACGATAATCAAATAAGTCATTATTTTTTCTGATTTCTGTGGGTGGCAGTGCAAAGGGAGCGCCCTCCTCATTAGCGACAACGATGCAACTAAATTCTTTTCCCTCAATCAAGGATTCGATTAACGCAATAGATTCACTATCAGTTGATTGTAGGTTGATGCTATCCGCCGTCTGTAGCCTATTTTCGATGTAATCCATCAAAGCATCAGGCAAATGGAAAATTTGACCATCGGCGATAAGCGGCAATCCCAATCCGCTGCGCAAGTCGGTTAGCTGTTTGATGTAAATAATCTGTGCATCCGTGTCCATTTGTTGCCATTGATGTTGAGTCAAAGCCAAATGGAAAAAAGCCAAATTCATTGCATCGCAAAAAGCTTCAAAATCGGGATGTTTTAGGATGCTGACGCCCAATGAAGAACCCTGATGCGCGGGTTTGATCACGAACTTCTCTCCAAATTCAATGTTGAATTTTATGAACAACGATTTTCTTTCTTCTTCCGAAGTTGAAAACCATGTTTTTTTAGTTAGGGTATTGAACTCATTTACAAAAAGACCGGCAGTGGTTTGAAAATCTTTTTGAATGGCTTTGTTGATTCCTAGAGCTGAGGGCAGAATACCTGAGCCAGAATAAGGGATGCCATACCATTCCAGTACACCTTGAATGCTGCCATCTTCACCATGGGTGCCGTGTAGGGCAAGAAAAGCAAAGTCAATGTTGGTGGAAAATTCATGCGCTTCCAAGGGTTTGCCAATTTCCCGCAATAGTTCTAACTGCGCATCTCTATTGTTTTCTAACCTTTCCAAACTCTCAGCATACACCTGAAAGCCATGTGGCAATTCGGGTAAGCAGTTGACCCGTTGTCCGGTTGCTGATTGTAGAAATGTAGGCGGATAAAAATCACGGATACTCCCTTTATAAACGTGTTCCCAATTCAGAAGACAAAAGTTTCCGAATGAATCAACAAAAATGGGAATGGCTTCAAATAGTTCTTTATTCAGGTTGTCGTAGACCGTTCTACCGCCCGCAAAAGAAACTTCTCGCTCTCGCGACTGTCCACCAAAAAAGATACCGACCTTGATTTTCTGCATACGCTAATTCCTACAAATTTAATGTCAGTTGCACTTCGGTTCGCGTCAGTTCTGCACAAAACGTAAATGTGTTTTTCTCTTTGGGCATTATTGCAAATAAAGTGGGGTTTACCGCTTTGATTTCGTTATTTTGCAGCATGAAGGCAGAAATCTTTTTAGCCAATGACGTTAAGTCATTTTCAAGTACAAAATTACCAGCCAATATCGCCGAGTTTTGGAATCAAAAACCAGTTGAGACTTTCTTTCATTACTACGGTCCAGAGGGCTGTTTTATTGGGGTAGTTAATAAAGGAAAGAGCAATGCGGCCGAATGGGAGGTATTGAGAAAGGCGGCGTTTAAGAGTTTTACTATGCTGTCGGAAGATATCGAAAAAGTCGTAGTAAAAAATGTCAACTGTGATGCAGCAAAAGGGTTGGCGTTTTTTGAAGGCTTATTGCTCTCTGATTATCAGTTTGATAAATATTTAAAGAAGAAATCTCGTGAAACTGCAATTGAATATGCCTTAAAGGGCAAGGGAGAGGATAGGCAGGAAGAGATAAAGATTATTGTAGCTGCGGTAAAATCAGCCCGGGATTTGGTGAACGAACCTGTAAACGCGCTCAATGCGCAAGATTTGGCCGACGCATTTGTAAAAATTGGTGAAAATGGGGGCTTTAAAGTGGAGGTTTTCAGAGAAGCACAAATAGAGAGTCTTAAAATGGGTGGATTGCTCGCGGTAAATAAGGGAAGCCAAGAGCCACCAACGTTTTCGGTTTTAGAATACAAGCCCAAAAAAGCAGTAAATAGCCAGCCTATCGTCCTGGTGGGCAAAGGTGTTGTGTTTGATACGGGTGGGTTGAGTTTGAAGCCAACGCCCAATTCCATGGATATGATGAAATGCGATATGGGTGGTGCGGCGGTTGTTGCCGGCGTATTTGAGGCGGTGGCGAAATTGAAATGGCCTCTGTGGATTATTGGTTTGGTTCCTTCTACCGACAATCGACCGGGTGAAAATGCGACATGTCCGGGTGATGTGATAACCATGTTCGACGGAACTACCGTTGAAGTCCTCAATACCGATGCCGAAGGTCGTTTGATTCTGGGCGATGCATTGTCGTTCGCAAAGAAATTTGATCCTCAGTTGGTTATCGATTATGCAACACTAACTGGTGCGGCGGCGCGTGCTTTCGGCTCTTATGGTTCGGCATTGATGGCGCAGGCCCCCGATTCAGTGGTTAAGTCGTTGAAAAAAGCTGGCGATGTAGTGTTTGAGAGGGTGGCGGAAATGCCATTGTGGGAAGAGTATTATGAGGAGATAAAAGGGGGTATTGCGGATATTAAAAATTTAGGAAAAGGCGAGGGTGGTGCTCAAAGTGCGGCGATGTTCTTAAGACATTTTACGCAGTATCCATGGGTTCACATCGATATCGCTGGAACGGCTTTTTCAACTTCTCCAAGTCATTATATTCCAAAAGGTGGCACAGGTGTTGGCGTTCGCTTAACTTTGGAGTTTCTAAGACAGCAGATCAATGGATAATCATATACCCGTAATTGGAATAACCCAAGGAGATCCCTCAGGTGTTGGTATGGAGCTCATCATCAAGGTTTTTGCCGATGAAAATATTTTCAAATATTGCACACCTGTACTATACGCAAACCCCAAAACCTTCGTGGCTTGGAAAAAGCATATGGAATTGCAGGAGCCTATGTATACGTTGATTGCAACGGCGGCCGAGGCAAAGCCCGGGAGTTTGAATTTGGTTGTTAGTAGCGATGCTGTATTCGAATTAACCATTGGTAAATCTTCGGATGCGTCTGGTTTGGAAGCTTTGAAATCTTTAGATAAAGCCATTTCGGATGTCAATCATTTACAGGCTTTGGTTACCGCACCCATCGATAAATCTACTGTTGCTCCCCATTCGACAGATTTTACAGGTCATACCGGTTATTTGGCGGAAGCTTTCGGTAAAACCAATTATGCCATGATTTTGGCCAGCGAGGATCTGCGCGTTGCGTTGGTAACCGAACACGTCGCAATTACCGAAGTGGGTAAACACCTCACCCAGGATAAAATCGAACAGAAAATTGAAGTGGTTTACGAATCCTTAAGAAACGACTTTAATGTCCTTAAGCCACGCATAGCTGTTTTGGGGTTGAATCCTCACGCGGGCGACAATGGCCTTTTGGGTAAAGAGGAGGAGACGTTGATCGTGCCAGCGATTCAAACGCATTTCAAGCGCGGAAAACTCGTTTATGGCCCTTATTCTGCGGATAGCTTTTTTGGCGGTGGGAATTACAAAAACTTCGATGCGGTGATTGCAATGTATCACGACCAAGGACTCATTCCTTTCAAGACATTGGCATTCATGGATGGTGTAAACGTAACGGCTGGCTTGCCCATCGTGCGTACTAGCCCTGATCACGGAACGGCCTATGATATCGCGGGTACTGGAGTTGCCGATACCTCAAGTTTTAGAGCCGCGGTATACGATGCGATTCACTTGGTGAGAAATCGAAATCAGTTTGCTGAGGATTTTGCCAATCCATTGGATTATGAAGATATGCGCCGGGAACGATTCCGTATTGATTTTTAATGTAGCTCCAATTTTATTTTGCTTCGGGAAGTTTATCCCGCTGATTAGTGCATTTTGGGTTTAGAACTCTGCTATACTATCGAAGTTGATTTCGTTGCGTGAGCCAGTTGCCCACGACCGACATAACCTCCATGGCAATGGTTTCGTCCAAATTGAAATATTCTGAGACATCGCAATTGTTACAATGTTGCAGTAAATGATTTAAGCCAGGGAATTCTCGGTAAGTAATACCTACACCAGTTTCATTCATTTTGTCTACTAATTTTGCTGTGCCAATGGCATCGATTTGCTGATCTTTTGATCCCTGAACCATCAGAATATCACAATTTTTCAGCTCAGTGAATTCTATTTCGGGATCCGATTGAAGGAAATAGCTGGTCCAAGGATTTGTTGCTAAGCCAATATAGGTTTGGGCAAGGTAGTTGAGAGCAGATTTTGCGCCTGTCGCTTTGGCTGCTCCATTGGATAGATTTATCTGGTATTTATAGGCGCGTTGCAGATTTTTGTCGCTTTTGTTTTTTGCAATGTATGCCTTTAGTAGTGATTCGTATTCTGATGTGCTGGGTTCGATTTGTTGCGGTGTGTTTTTATTGCTAGAATTATCATTCTTTGACTGACCAGAACTAGTGGAATTGTCAGAAATAGCATAATCTCTTGTGGTTTGATTTGATTTCACCATAAATGCCAGCTGAATCATTTCGCGATGCAAGTCACTCAATCCCGAAATTAAACCACTATCTAACTTCAACGCTTTCCAGTTGATTTGATTTTGAAAAACAGATGTCTCCACACCGCTGGATGTCATTCCGGCTAAAGAAATAACCCCTGATATGTCGGTTTGTGCGTTTGCTAGTTTTACTGCCACATTTGCGCCTTCGCTATGGCCCATGACGAAAATTCGCATGGTATCAACCATAGGCTGGGTATAAAGAAAGCGAATAGCGGCTTCTGCGTCACTCACATAGGAAGCGGTGGTGGTGGATTCTAGATACTTGGGGTCGCCGTTGGAACTTCCCACACCTCTATCATCTACGCGAAGCACAACAAAGCCCAATTTTGTCAAGAAATCGGCCCAAACAGCAAAGGGCTTATGGTCGCCTAGGCTTTCATCGCGGTCCTGCGGACCGCTTCCCGACAATAACAAAACAGCAGGTAATTTGAATGTAGGATCCGCGGGATTGGGCGTTTTTCGCGCCAAGTGATAAATGCTCTGCGCAATCGCATCAATTTTTACCGAATTTGTATCTGGATAGGTTAATGTGCCGCCGAATTTCAATTTTCCGCTAGGATGACTAAAATCGACCGCTTTTGAAGTATAGGGGTAGGGAGGTTTGGGTGTTTGGGGCTTAACGGAATTCAATGTCTCGCTGTAGCGCAACGTCAATGGCAAAGATTTGCCGCCTTGGTTCCAGTTTCCAACCAACAAGCCTTCAGCATTTTGCTTCCCTTCAAATGTGGCCGGCAAGGATAAGCGCCAAGTGATTTCATCGCCTTTGATTTCGGTCTCATCAATTTTGAAATTCTTCAAACGCTGCATCGGCACGTCCAGTGTGGATCGGTAAACAGTTGCATTTCCTTCAATGGCAGGTGGATTTACATGAAAAATTATTGTCAGTTGCATGCCTGCAACACTTAGATCTCCTTTCCAATACCCGTCCCATTGTTTTGCTGTTTGGGCGAATGTGACATTTTGTAGGAATAGGCCTATAAAAAGCAATAAGGATTTATGAATAAGGTCAATTTTTGAGCGATTTACTATTGTCATTGTACGATTTTTTTACGAATCAAATTTCGAGATGTATTGTATTTGTATCTAACTTAAAAGAAGATCTAACGTTATGTTTCTGCCTCATGCTTACTCAATTCGTTGAACTATTAATAATCACAAATATAAGAAATTTAGAAACCCATTGAAAAGCTAGCCTTGATGCCGGCATTGCGATGCGAATTGGGTTCCAAATACGTCATTCGCCAAATAAAATCGATGCGGATGCACTTGAAAATGTTTTCAATGCCCAAGCCCATTTCCCAGTAGGGTTCATTTCCGAAAGTTTTGAATTGGGTGATGGGCACTTCACCAATACCATTTTTATCCCAGGTTTTGGGAATCAGATGCCTGTTTTCATCTCTTAATGTCCCGTAAATGGCTTTGCTTGAAACGACCTCCCTAAGTTTAAAATGATTCAGCAAGGGAACGCGATTAAAAATATATCCGTTGAAATGGTGTTCAAAGCCCAGTTGTAAGCTTTGGTCCGAAACAAATTCAAAAATGCGCATTTGATTGTAAGCCCTGCTGCTATACATGAAACTCTGATTTCCCACGTAAACTGTAAGTAAAGGGTAGGGCAGTTGGCCAAAAACCTTAGCATAATCCACATAAGCAATGGTCCTTCCCATAACACTCCATGATTTATCGTAAAGGTAAGTGGCTTGTAGTTTGGTGTAGTTGTATTGCGAGCCGAGCAAACCTTTTAATCCTTGTTGAATGTATAATTCGGCACGCGGTCCATCGGCGTGAAATGTCATTCGGTCCTGATCTGTTCTTACAAAATAACTCCGAGGCTCATAAATGAATCGAACCGATGCATAGGCGTTGATCAACTGATTTGAAATACTACTCGTGTCAGGATAATTAGGATAGTATGCGAAGCGATAATTCTTGACAAATGGAAATTCATAATCAGCACGCGACAAGGATCCTGAAATGCGCATTCCAGAGCGTATGTCAGTCCCCAAACTTACCTTACTTTGCTTCACGAGTGTGATGTTGTTGGAGCCAAATAAGTTGAAAGCAGTAAATAAACTCTGACTATATAAGTCGTTGTCGGTTAGTCCGATAAGCTCTGTATCAAAACGATGAGAAAGTGTTAGCTTGGTCCAATTGCTTTTCTTAATAAAGATGTCAACCGTTGTCCCGTATTTATATCGTTGGTCTTTAAACCCATAGGCTAGGAATCCTGTAGCGACCCAGTTTTTGGAAATCGCGGGCGTAGTTCTATAGCCAATTCGCAGTCGGGGGCCTTCATATAAGTTCCAGCTTGCCAATGTGTAATAGGGTCCAAAATCCATCAAGCCAATGCGTTGATATCCGTCCACCAAGAAGTTGACCAAATCCACGTAGGTCTTAACGCGGGGTAGATTGTTGAGGGTGTCAATTCTCGATGCGATTTTTGCTTCATCTTGCGATTGTTGAATATGCGCATGGGCTGTCCAAAAGGTATCGGTTTTACTATTTGCATCGGGCAGCATGACCAATCGATTTTCAAAAAACTTCTTAGGGAATTCCATGTTGTACTTCATGTTTTTGCATGTCAGCACATTTGTAGCAACCATCCCCGCTGCCTGTTCTGAAAGTTCGCCAATATCAAGCATCACCCTTGCCTTGGTGCAGAAATAGGCCGTGGTCCCCTTTGAATTAATTTCTCTTCTAGCGTCTGTAGTGTCGATGATGGGCACAACAAAATCCTCAATTTTCGCAGCTTCGTATTCTTGCGAAAACTTGAGTTTTTCTACATAATTCAAGTTTGCCGTTCCTGTGATTTCAACGCTGAGTCGCACAATGGCACCTGAAGTATCTTCGATCCAAATAAAGCCAGAAAAAGCC
>Ga0209596_1001377_pt1 | contig 20967 bp, 24 predicted proteins | sample M_130807_MF_Meta_FD_187314 | JGI IMG/M metagenome (GOLD analysis project Ga0209596, IMG submission 187314) | Freshwater microbial communities from Lake Montjoie, Canada to study carbon cycling - M_130807_MF_MetaG (SPAdes) (version 2) | ecosystem: Environmental > Aquatic > Freshwater > Lake...
TATGGACACATGCTGGTGTTACTAGCGGATGGTTAAAAGACACTCGTAATGACATTTATAATCCAAGATATAGAAATTATGAAATAACTAAAGATTTTGATACAGAAGATCTTGAAACGTTTATAAATGATCTATTTGAGTTGAGAGTTGATAACTTATTTAATGTTGATGCTCATAGTGGAGGATACAACTTATGGGCAGGTCCTTTCTGGGTTAGACCAACAATTCTTAATGACTTTCCTTTAGAAGGAGTTAATCAAATAGTTGGACACACGCCACAGAAGATGGTAAAAGATGTTATTTGTGGAGAGGTCACTCACTATTTAGTTGATTGTCTTTGGGAAGATTATAATGATGTCTTAGTTTTAGATATTGATGTATGACAAGAAGATTTAAATTCTATAAAGAAGATATCCAGAGAAGATCTATTTTTCGTAGTATTGTATCATCCTTACAGCATTTGATATTAACCAAGGATCTACATCTGGTATTTTCATTAAAAAATTAAGCTCGTATTTATAACAGAGGGCTTCTTCATTATTAGGATCCAATTTACCATTAAGCTGTTTAATATAGAGGTGCATTGATTCATGTACTAGAATAGCAGAAATATTATATATATTAGGTCCTTTTATGTCATTAACAGCTATTGTTATTATTGAATCGCCTTCGGTTGTTGAGAAAGTACTATTCCAATACCCTATGTTTTTACATGCTTCTATTAGAAAATCATATTTTTCTTGATCATATTTTTGAATGATAGAAATTGCGCTATCTACCTTGTTTTTCCATCCATCACCAACATCTGCTACTTTAATTTGGCCGAATGAATATATTACTGAGAAATAGAATAATAGAGATAGGCCTATTTTCTTCATAATTTTATTACTGCTTCGTGAATTGCTTTTTTAAGAGCTGAAGATACGGTCATTTTTTCAAAAGGAATTGATCCTTCTTGAACCTCTATCATAATAGCTCTTATTTCAGTATTAGATTCACCAACGCCTTCGTACTTGTTCCCGTTATAATGTAATCTAGCACCTACTTGAGTTGTTATGTTGCTCTTTTCTACACCAACAACTCTTATAGTTGTTTTAGGTAATCCAAAGTAATAAATTTCAACACTAACTGAAGATCCTTCTTCAGAAAGACAAAACTTCTGTGATAACTCCTCTTCGACTATTTGTCTTATACCGAATCTTATATCCCTAGATCCTAGCTCTCTAAGCTTTGCTGTAACGTAAACTGTGTCTACCTTTACACACTCTTGAGCTTGTGCTTTTATACTAAGAAGTACAAACGCAAAAAATATAATAAATCTTTTCATTATTTAATAATATATTTAGTGAAGTCAGTTGATGCTGGCTTTTCATTTTTAAAATAATATTTTTCAATCTTATTTCCGTATTTTATAGTTTTAATGTATCCGTCAGGTATTGTTGCTCCTGTTGGTAAAACAATTGATTTTTTACTAAAGATACAACGTATTTCAACAATAACTTTTTTATTAGTTCTAGCAAGTTCTCTTTCTCTTACCTCTAATAATCTCCAAGTTGTTCTATTTAGGTTCTCTTGCTGAAGCGAACAGTTTAAGTAGGTAAAAGTTTTATACAATAATTCTTTTGTGCAGTTAAAATCTGCTGCAGGAGCTAAATGTCCTTTATCGTAAGGATTATTTTCATAATCTTTATTGTCCGAAGTTAAAATTGAATCACACACATAAAAATCCATTCCCGCTCTTGGTGCAGATCCATTAGGACATTGTACAGTGTATCTGATAAATTTAGGCTGCTGTAATTTTTCTGAGTATACGATCTCAAACATATTAGTTTTAACGTATACTGAATCTCTTAACGTTTTTTGCCCATAAATAAATAATGGGATCGTAAATAGTAAAAATAATAGTATTTTTTTCATGCTTTATTGTTTATATCCTGTTCTTATTAAGTAAATATTAGATGTCCCTCCATTTATTAAATTGTCTTGAATAAAATTTTGAACCCCTGGGTATGTTACTTTTAGATTTGTATTTGATATATTTATCACCGACCATTGTGAATAGTTGAATAATCTATAGCTTGGAGTTGAGTATCCCCATAAATTCGATGCTGTTATTATTTTAAAGTATATCGAGTATACATCAGATATAGTTAATATGTCATTATTATTAACGTCCATTCTATAATAATCTCTAGAATTAAAAGATTGATTTAATATTTTCTGATTAAAATATTGAATATCTAATATATTAGGCAATGGTGTTTGAATATTATCAACCATTATTCTAAAATCATTTAAAGAATAACTTAACTGTGTTAATATTGTATATTTACCTGTTATATCCGTGTTATAAGTTCCCTGAAGTATATAAGTTGATTGACTTTTATCTTTGTAATATAACTTTACTGGTATTTGTAATATACCTGTATTTTCTGTATCGTATAAATATCCAGAGAAAGTAAATGGACTAACTACTATAACACCCGGTGTGGAATAACTATATCCACATATTCCGCTTTGGAGCTGAGCTCTATATAGTGTACCGTCAGTTTGATTTGAATAACTATAAGTTGATGCTGTGTTTACTATATCTGTCCAAGTTACTCCGATATTTGTAGATCTTTGCCATTTAACTATTGTACCCGTGTATCCAGATAATGTTAAAGTACCAGTATTAGTAGAAGTTGAATGAACACCCGATGATACAGATCCGCCTGCTGGAGGTGTTCCTGAAGTAACCGTTATAAGTTTAGATGCAGAATAAACTGCATTACCACAATTAGGTGTCTGCACTTCTACTCTATAATATACGTTACCTAATGCGTAAATTATTTCGCTTAATGAGGTAGTTGTATTCTGTATATTAGTCCAGTTTAAATTATCAGAAGATCTCTGCCATTTGTTTACATTACCTTGCTGTCCTGAGAGTGTTAATTCGGCTAATCCTCCTGAGCATATTGAATTATTTATTGCAAATACAGATCCTGACATTGTAGGCTTTACTGTTAAATAAACACTAGATGTAGCTAGACTTGCACATGATGTAGGACTTGTTGAATTTACTATAGCTCTGTAATATGTTGTTTTTGTAATGTTTGTTACTGTGATACTAGAAGACGTATTAGATATGGTTACTCCTGCAGTAAAAAAATTATCATATGAATATTCCCATCTAACTACAGATCCAGTCATTCCAGTTAGAGTAAGTATTGTGCTATTACTCCCTGAACAAACGTTAATATCACCTCCGTTAACTATTCCACTAGAAGCTCCTGATATGGTAACATTTCTAGTTAATATAGTAATGCTAGAGGTTAGATCATTCGGCATATCTCCAAACTCACAAATATATCCGGGTAAAGTGCTATTTGCTAAGTCATTCCATTGTCCATTATTTGATGAATAGAATTGACCAAAAGCTTCAGAGGTACCGTTCGGTTCTCCTGGTGCCCATTTATGGTACATACCAGATACTAATGTTGTGCTTGGCGTATTGTTATTTGAAAAGTTTTGGCCTTTTTCAGGACCAGTTACCCAATGCCATTTGCCTTCAGATGCAGCTTGATTAGCATAAACAGTTGAACCTTTTGCTGTATTAATATAACCAAAATCGTCGGAAGCACCAAACCATGCATCGCTTGCCATTAATTTCCAAATAAAGTTATTTTCTGCTTCGGACATTATTGTTGCTAAATAACCAGCTCTACCGAAATAAGATCTTGCTGATGAAACCGTATATGCGTTAGTCCATGAAGTAGAGCCTGCAACATATTCATAATAGTGATCGGTTAATGGATTGTAGTATACTGTTCCAGCAACAAAAGTAACCCTTCTGAGATTTGCATAGCATGTCGTTGATGTTGATTTGAATCTAACAGTCCTTAATAAAGTCTGCCAGTTTGCAGATGTTGTTGTACCGTTAAAACTTAATATTCCCGTAGTAGCATTCCATGATTGTGTAATACCAACAGGTAATGTTCCTGTGTAATCTAGGATGTCACCAGTAATATATGTTTGAGATATTTGAACTCTAAACCCTGTTATATTTCCGTTGGACGTAATAGTTAAATTGGGATCAACAAAAATAGCTGTATTATATGTTGCTGATAGACCTGAGGTAGTACCGCTCATTGATATGCTTGTAGCCTGAGATAATACCAATTTGGGTATTATCATTAATAATAATAAAATTATTGCCCTATTAGCATTCTTGTACCACATGTTATAGTATAATTTAAAGCACTTGTTTTTAAATCCCAAGCTCCTCCCCCATTTATATTAAATTTAAACTTTTTGGTTATTTTAATATTTGTCCCTATACTAGGAAGCATTACGTATGGAGACTTTAAAACAACATCATTATAATAACTAACATAAGGAGCATAAACCATCAGATTCATTAATTTTATATCAAATCTTTTACCTACTTTAAAATCATACATAGCTCCTGCAATTAGTGCAGTACCTAAAAATGATTCCCTATACACACTCCCATAAGAAATAGTAAACATGTATAATAATTTAAGATTTTTAGGTTTCTTTATATTGAACATCTGGCCTGCTGCAAATGTACCATATAATGATTTATTACCTTCAAAACCTATTGTTAAAGTACCGGAAGCCAATATTATTGATTTAGGTCTAATCCAAGCATAAAATGATGTTATATTAGGACCTTTTAATGCCGATGTGTAATCTACTAAAGCACCGTAGCTTCTTTTACCATCCCATCTCATTGCTGTATATCCACCAGTTGCTTTAGCTCCAGTCTTAACTTCTGAGTTCTTAAAATTAAAGCCTATAAAATCTGCACTTCCTACAACAGTTGGTTTTCCTCCCTCTTTATTAGTTGGTGCGGATTTAACTGTAGTAGAAGCTCCAGCAGTTATATTTGTTTTTCCTTGTCCCTCTGTCGTGTTTGTTTGACCTTCTTCTGTCTGCCCATTAGAATTATTATTCCCTGAACCATTCCCACTATTCCCAGTGTTATTAGTATTCCCATTGGAACCATTATTACCAGATTCTCCATTTCCTTCCGTTTGATTATTTGTTTGCTCCCCACCGGTTCCTTGGCTTTCCCCTTGATTACCGGATTGACTGTTTGTTTGTTCACCCTGCTGTGTATTAGTATTTGTATTACTGTTTTCTGAGGTCGGTGTAGTTTCGGAGGTACCCCCGGAATTAGCATTTTCCTGACTGCTTGTTGAATTATTTACAGTAGTTGTTCCTGTATTTCCCCTTATTTCGGTATTATTATTTTGTGTATTTACATTAACATTTGATCCGCCAGAATTTGTATTTTCTCCTGATCCTTGTTGGGTTTCCCCCGCATTTACCTGTACTTGACCTTGCGATGTATTTTGATTTGCCACATTATTTGATGTGCTTCCTTGGCTATTATTTGTTCCTGTTGAATTATTTTGGTTGTTATCTTCTTCTTCTGATTCGTTACTATTTTCTGAATTCGAAACGGAGCTTACCGCTCCGCCTAATATATTTGTTGATCCTGCAATTTCAGCTATAGTTGATAATGAATTTAATATTCCTATTACATTTAATGCAGTACCCTGTGTTATATTTACTGCTGTACCTAATCCTATAATCTGTGAACATGGACTATTTGTACCATACTGTGAAAATATATTACTTGCCCATGATTCAAATGTTCCATTAGTAAAATCGTTATAACTGAATGATCCTATTTCTCCATAATATCCCACAGTAACATTTCCGTTTATAGGAACTATTATTGTTTTATTGTTTCCAGTACACGGATCGGTATATGTGTAGTTGTATGTCTGTGCACTTATTTTATAAGAACTGAATAGACAAACAAATAAGAGTAATATAATTGCATTCGGTTTCAATTTTTAAATACACCTTTTGTAATCAGTCTGCTTACCACTCTTGACGATGCAGTTTCTAAAGCTTTCTTTGTGGATATACCTATAGTTGATTGATTAAATTTAACGTCATCTGAAATATCACCTAAAATATTAGAGGTTTTTACCGTGCTTGCTTCACCTAATCCAGATCCCACAATAACTTGACTTGTTTCAGCATCTACAAATTTTATTTGTAATCCTAATCTTGTTGTTTGTGTAGTTGTTTGCTGTCCGTTAATCTTAACAACCTCATCTTCCGAAACACTAAAGTCATATACTTCAATGTATACAAAATATTTGGCTAGTATTACATTTCCTTTTACGTCTATTTTATTAACTGATATACCTTTATCTGAAGCTTTATCTTGGGATATCATTCTTTGTTTGATATCTTCTTTTTCTTCAGTGAATATGAATCTATTAGTATACTCTAAGTATTCTATAACTATATTGGTTACACCTAGACCTACTCTTTTGTCTTTAAGCTCTGGATATAATTCATATAATTCCTCATTTATACCGATCTTTAAAAGCTGTATAGGAACTTGTATTGTGTCTGTGTAATCTGCAACATCATTTATAGATTGTTTTTTCTCAAACTCTGCCTGATATTGTTCGGTTTTAACAGATCCAATCCCACCCCCATTATTTTGTGGAGGCTGAGCATTTAGAGTTTTACAACTAAACAAACTTAATATTGATATTATGAATATTATTTTTTCCATTTTATTCTTCTATTTGGTTTCTTAATAATCCACATGTTTGACATTCTTCGAAACCATCACCATCCGAGTCTCCCCAGATATGCTCGCAATTTCTATGTTCAAAGTATTCATCAATATCTCCATCGCCATCAGTATCGTAACCGTCATTTACCCCGTCACCATCTTCGTCAACTTCAACTTTTTGAGATTCGTTTACAATATATTGTTCTACAGGAGAAAAATATTCAGCTACCGGTTCATCTTCGTAAACTTCCTCTACGTCTTCAGTTTTTTTTTCGGCGGTAGGTGAATCCATAGAAGGATCAGCCACATTAGAAAGAGTTACTCCATCTTCCTCGTCAACTTTTTGAATTAGCATTTTATCTCTATCTTCTGAATTGAACCAATAATCTACTACTTTATTTAAGTTACCTACAAATGCTCCTAATAGTATTAATAACATTTCTTTCCAATCTTCGCCGATGCTCTTTCCTAAGAATACACCAGCATTAATACCTAATATAATAAGGGTAAATAGCCCCAATACAATTGCTGTTATTCTCCATCTATTTGCTTGCATCTGTTGAAGCATGTAGTAGAACCTATTTTTATCCTCTACTTTGACATAGTCACTTTTACTGCTAAAGAAATTTTTAATTGCCATTTTTTTTATTTTTTTATTTTTTTACCAAGATTCCTCTTCCTCTTTTTCCTCTTTTTTAGGTTTAATAGGCTCTTGTGTTGTTGGTGCAGGTTTTTCAATAACTCTTTCGTGTATAATTGTATTACCTCCCCCATTTTCAGTCTTTTGTTTATTCTCCTGATTTTGCTGTACATTGATAGTAATTGGTGCTTGTCCTCCAGATTGTTCTGTTTTATTTTCCTCTTCTGGTTCATCACTACCGCCTCCGAACAATAAAGTACTTAACCATATTCCACCGCCTGCAATTACTGTAGTTAGTGTTCCGATGATTGTCTTTTTTAATCCAGACCAAGTTCCATCATTAGTCTCTGGTGCATTTGTTTCTTCGCTCATATTTTTATTTTATTTTAACTATTTTTTCCACTATAGTTTTTCCGTTCTCTGTAGACAGAGTTACAAAATATAATCCCGATTGTAATTTACCAAGATCTGTATAGTAAGAAAATTCTCCGTTTGGTACTTGACCAGTTAGTATTGTAGCTAGCTTCCTTCCTTGTAAATCCGATACATATAAAGTAGCATTTGCTGTTTCAGATAGGCTAAATGTTATTGTGACATCTTTTTCAAATGGATTAGGATAAACTATCATAGAGTTTGAATCTATTAATTGTCCATTAGATATCTTTAATACTTGAAGTATTCCGTTTGTTGGTGTTAGTGTTAAGTCTTTAGAATTTGCTGCGTTACCTGCAAATTTTCTAGTAGTGTATAAAGGACTCTCATCCCATTGATTTTGTGGCTGAAGTGCTACGAATTGTAATGTAACAACATCATCTCCGTTTTTTAGAGTATTTTGACTGTTAGTAATATCATATCCTCCCCAATCTATTTCTCCGTCGTTTGCATTAATATAAGTTAACCATTTCATTGCAGAAGATGATGAATAAACTCCTTTGAATAAAAGTAAGTCGGAATTATATTTCAATCCGAATTGTAATGAGTTTAGCTCAATACCATTCGTTAATACTTTAACTGGTATATTTACTAAGTTACCCTCTTGAACTGATATGTGAGGCACATTAACTTCTATAGAAGATGTTGAAAAATCATATTCTACTTTAGTGTCTATTACATTATAGATTTGGTTCTCTAATCCTGGTGCAGGTCCTATTAGAATTTCAATTGGAGTTACACGAGCCATATGATAACCTGTACCGTTAGCATCACCAGGTACAACTACGTAGTAAACAACTGAATCCGGTTGACCTGGTAATATATCGAATGTAAAGTTTGTTGCTCCTGATATTGACGAAGTATAGTTGGTTGGTGATCCATTAATAGTATTGTATTCTGTCTGTGTAAAGAATTTAACATCTTCAGTATTATTAGGCCATACTGAGAATCTTCCGGAAATTCTACCAAATACCCCATATGCGTCAGAGATTGTTATATTATCTGATTCATTAACATCCGCTGTATAATAATTAAATCCTGTCATTGTACCGTTACCTAATACCCATTGATTTATTAATTGAGCATCAGTAGTTGAAATAACGTTACCTACCGCCATTGAATCCCCTTGTACTGCTAATCTTACATCCCAATAAGACGTATCTAGAGGTACAGATATAGAAAAGTCCCCATTTATGTCAGTAGTATAAGCTGAGTGCTGTGACCAAGTATTACCTCCTGATGGTCTTGTTTGTAATGCTAATGTTAAGTTCTTAGCTGGTGTTCCTGTTACATTAGTAAATGTTCCATGATATGCAAAGTTTTGGTATATAAAGTTACCACCATAACTGTGTATGTTTAAAGTGGTATCTGTTCCATCTTGTTTTGCTGAATATGTAGGGAATGTATTAGCTGCTGGAACAACTGACCAAGCTAATGGTGTGATGGCTGCTAAGTTATTAAATACTGATGAAGCAGCGTGTGTGAAAGTAATCTCGAATCTTTCACCATCTGGCAATGTATATACAGAACTAGCTCCAGTATAAACTAATGTCATAGTTACATATCCATTTGCAGTATTAGTTATGTACTGAAAATCTAAGTTAGTTGGAGATCCTAAAAGAGATACAGTAGCATTAGTGAATGCTATTTTATCGTAGAATACTCGGAATTGTACACCTGTATATTTAGTAAGAGTTGTATTTTTTAAAGTGACCTTTGCTGTGGTAAATCCTTGTGTAGTTGTACCGACTGTGTAATTAGTGTCGATTATTGCCCATATACCATTAGAAGGCGCTGGTGGACCAGATTGCGAAAATAAATTAATCGTTAGCGTCATAAAAACCGCTAGAACGCTTAGAATTCTTAGTCTTTTCATTTTTTTAGTTTTTTAGTTGTTTGTCTACCTATATATTTTTTACCTACAAAAAAACTGTTAACATTTTAAAAATATATTAAACATTTAAAATAATTGAATTAAAATTAAAAAGGGCCAAGGTGGTTGCGATTTCCTTGGCCCTTATATGATACTTACGTAACATCACGGTCCTAAGCCGTGTAAAATAGAAATCTTTAGATGTTTAGATAGTATAAATGTTATATTATATATTCAAAACTATGGAAAAAAAATTAGAAATACCACAAGGAAGAAAGTTAGAAGGAAACAGATTGGAATTGTACGAGCTATTTAGAAAAAAACACCATAAAGGAAATGCAGAAGCACAAATAAAAATGTGTTTACAGATAGCAGATGAAAGAATTAAAACATATATAGATATATTTAAAGAAAATTAGAATTTTCTTTTTTTATATTAGATATAAATACTTAAATTTACCATATGAGAAAAAAAAATTTAATAATATTATTAATTTCTTTATTCTTTTTATCATCTTGCTTAGAAGTTAAGAAGAAGAAAGAAATTATTAAATGTGTAGTTGTTTCATGCGAAGAAATAACTCCTGTTTCTATACACGATGAAATGAATCGTCCTCTTGGATACAGACTAGAAACATCTTGTGAAAGATCCTTTATTAGTAAAATTAAATATAGCTCAGGAGATACTATAGATGTTACTCTTATTAGCTATCAATAGTTTTGTGTTAAACATTGAATATATAATAAAAAATATATTCATATGTTACTTAAAAATGGATCAAAAGGAGACGACGTAAAAAAACTCCAAGAAAAATTAGGACTGGCCTCTGATGGTTCTTTCGGCCCTGGTACAGAATCAAAAGTTAAAGAATGGCAATCAGCTAACGGATTAACAGCAGATGGTATTGTCGGCGACGGTACTTGGACTAAAATGTTCGGTTCAGCACCAGTTGCAGCATCAACTGCTTCTTCAGTTTCTATTCCCCCTTCAGCTTTTAAATTGGAAAATTTAAAAGGACACGTTCCTGATTCAGTTCTTGCACAGATCCCGGATACAGCAGCTAAATTTAATATTACAAATACATTAAGACTTGCACACTTCTTAGCACAGTGTGGTCATGAGTCTGGAGGATTTAAAGCAGTTTCTGAGAATCTAAACTACTCTGCTGATGGTCTTAAAAAAATCTTTCCTAAATATTTCCCTGGTAATCTTAATGAGTCTTATGCAAGACAGCCAGAGAAAATTGCTTCAAGAGTTTACGGAAGCAGAATGGGTAACGGCGATGAATCTTCTAAAGAAGGGTACAAATTTAGAGGTAGAGGTTATATTCAATTAACTGGTAAATCTAATTATTCTTCTTTCGATAAATTAGTAGATGATGATATCGTAGGAAATCCTGATTTAGTTGCTACTAAATACCCTTTAATGTCTGCAGCATTTTTCTTTAATAATAATAGCCTTTGGTCTATTTGTGATAAAGGAGCAGATGATGCTACAGTTACTGCAGTAACAAAAAGAGTAAATGGCGGTACTATCGGATTACCTGATAGAATTAAACACTTTAAAGAGTATTACGCATTACTTAAATAATATAAATATTACAAAAAAATTATGAAAAAAATTATATTAGGTCTATTAATGATTTGTTTCGGACTATTTATTGTCCTATATTCATGTAAAAAAGATAAAAAAATCACACCAGTTCAATTTCCAGATGTAGCAATTCAAAATTTTAAATTTCCGGAAGATTCAACAACCATTAATGAGTGGCTATCTAAACAAGACACCGCACAAATTATAAGTCATGCATGGGGTATTTGGGCAGGTTTAACTGAGCCTACTAATCAAAAATATAACGGCCAAACTTTGTTAGTGTTTGAAACATGGTTAGGTATACAAGAAATAGCAAATTCATCAAATAATAACACTTCTAAAATTAATAGAACTGCATTAAATGTACCAAAACAATTTATTCATGGTGCATTAAAAGACCCACAAGTTATAGACACGACATTTCAAGTATTAGAAACTGTGTCATATGATCCATGGGCAGCAAACTTTGCAATATCTAATCAACTGTTGACTAGTTCAAAATTAAGATCTTATGCAGTAACCGACGGAATTGGTTCTATACCAGATTTTCCCAATGCATCTATTGTAACTAAGCCTACATACTATACGGGAATACCAGATAAGAATAGTTTAATCAGAGTTCCTGTTTGGGTATCACCAGTTCCTGCTAAGGCGTTCAGGTCGTCAGATTGGAAAACTTGGGTTTATGCTGATATTAACAACCGTCAGAAACCGAATAAGATTTTAGTTCCTGTAACTTCTTCAAATCCCTCTAAAAAAGAGATTGAAAATGCAACATGCAACCTAAACGAATTTATTAACTACAAACTTGATGAAGAAGGTGCTGAGTATTTAAATCTACATGAGGATTTTAATAGTACAACTTACAAAGATGGAGATTATGTTTTATTAGTTGCTATGCACGTTGCAACTAAAGAAATTAAAAATTGGACATGGCAAACATATTTTTGGTGTCCAGATCCAACAAATCCGCCATCACCAAGCTCAAAATTTGCAGCAGACTTAAAACCTAAAGAATTGAAAGGTGCAGCATCTCATTATGCAGTCAGTGTTGCTTATGCAATGGTTTGGCCAAATCAGCCAATAACGGGTGGCAGCGACAAAAACACAAGACCTATCATATCATTTAATCCTTATTTAGAAGGAGGTTTTGGTCCTAAGGTTTTTAACTACCCTAACACATATAAACCAGAATTTATTTATGGAATGCAAACTAATTGTATGTCTTGTCATGCATTAGCAACATATAAAGGTACAGCCGGATATACGACAGATCAATACATAGATATGAAAAATTTAAAACTATTTAAAAACGATATCCAATTAGATTTTCTTTGGTCAATTCAAGGAAATATGGATACGCTTAAATAAAAATAAATAAATAAAAACAGATTATGAACGATGAAAATATAATGGGCAGTATTATGCTATTTGCTGGAAATTTTGCACCACAAGGATGGGCTTACTGTAATGGAGCAACATTGGAAATACAGCAATACGAGGCGCTATACGCTATTCTTGGAAATACTTATGGAGGAGACGGAGCTACCAATTTTAAATTACCAAATCTTGTAGGCCCAGTACCTACAATAGGAGTAGCACCTATGAATTACGTTATTTGTACTCAGGGAATTTTTCCAAGTAGATCATAATAAATTATAGGTTAATCAATGGAAAATAAAGAGGAAAATAAAGATCAAACACCAATATCAGGATTTGCTGATGTATTTCTTTCAAAGCTAAAAGAGCAGTCATTTGTGATCATTCTTATGCTTGGTGTAATATATTACCAACACAGATTAATGGAAGAGAGAGTAGCATTTTGGCAAAAGCAATATGAAGAGAAAGAAGCTTATATTGAACAAACAGTAGCAAGCGACAAAGAAATCATGTTAGATAGAATTAAGTATCTTCAAGATCAAAGGGATCAATATGCACAAGATGCAATAGATGAATTAAAAAATAAATAAAAACTGAAATGGATTGGATGGAATCCGCATTAGGAGAAATCACAATATTTGCTGGATCATCAAGAAATCTCCCAAAAGGCTGGATTTTTTGTAATGGCCAAACTCTAAATGAAATGCAAAATAATGCTTTATATGTAGTTATTGGTGATACGTACGGAGCTAAAGATCCAAATCACCAAGTTTTTTATACACCAAGCATTCCAAATATTTCTTCTAATGCTGAAGATTGGAATGATAGTCCAGCTTTACGCTATATGATGGGTATTAATTCTGATTGTTCTATGTGGCCTTATGCAGAATCAGATAATGATAATTCAATAATTAACGGAATAACCGGGTCAGTTATATTATTTTCCGGAATTTTTATTGAAGGATCTGATAATAAGACTTTAGGTAAAAGCTGGAGACTCTGTGATGGAAGAATATTAGAAATAACGGATTATCCTATTCTGTTTAAATTGATAGGAACTAAATACGGGGGAAATGGAATTACCACGTTTGGTCTTCCAAATCTTTCCGGTCCATCAAACAATTCAGTAAAATATTTTATGTGCGTTGATGGAATTTCACCTGATGATAGTGGTGAAGGATATTCAGGAGAAATCAGATTATTTGGCGGAGATACTGCACCACAAGGATGGATTTTTTGTAATGGAAAAGCTTTAAAAGTTCAGGACTATTCACCTTTATTCTGTCTTATAGGATGTACGTATGGTGGAGATGGTGTACATACATTTGAATTGCCAAATATTCCTAGCCCAGAGGGAACTACATTAAAATATATGATATGTGTCAATGGTATTTGGCCAGTATCAGAAGACTAAATAAAAAAATAAAAAAATGGGAACAAAAGAACAAAGATTACAAGAATTAACTAACATTGCCCCAACAGTATCCGTTAAAATGGATATGGAGTGGTTGGGCTCTACAACTAACACTGCAGACTTCCTGATTCGTTTGACAAACACTGGTACATCAGTAGTTAAATTAAATGCTTTGATTATACGTGGAGTTCATTCACCAAAGATAACAACAGGAACTATAACATGGAAAGCATTAAATGACAATACTGATCCTAAGTGGTTAGGTTGGCCTAAGGTAACAACTAACTTACCTTATATTTCAGGACAAAGAAAATTAAATTTCTCCTCAGCAACAAATATCTTTACTAACGAAACTTCCCCGATTATACCAACTGGTACAGGAGTAGTAGTTGGAACTTTTAGGGTTTCTACATCAACAACATGGAACCCAAATGCTGATTTTGGTTTTGTATGGGAAATGACAACAGGAGGAGTAGTTGGTTACATAAATTTTGAAACACCTTCTTCAACTTCACCGCTACCAGTTGGTTTTATGCAGTACGGTCAAACAACATCTAATTCATTAAAATGCTTAACAGTAACATCACCTAATGAACAAATATTAAATAAATAAAATATAAACTAATCATTGTGAAATACTTAAAACTCTTTGAAGACTATTCAACTGACCTAGCTGATAAATCTGAAAAGCATGAAGTTAAACCTATATCTACTCAACTATCTACTAGTGTTAAAGAAGGAGTAGCAGAACTATTTGAATCTAATCCTGAATTAGCTACTATAGGTACAGCTAAACAATACTCTCAATACTTAGATACTATATTTCCTGATAGTCAGGTAAAAGATATTGTTTATCATAGCACTAATGCTGAATTTAAAGAATTTGACCCTAGTAAAGCTGGTACTAGGAAAGAAGGAGCAGGAAAAGATGGAACAGATTTAGGTGCTTGGGGAAAAGGTTTGTATTTTACTCCTAATGCAAAATATACTAAAGTTTATGGAAAAAATAGACATGCTGTAATTGTAAATATTACAAATCCAAAAACTATAATTAACAATGAGGCAGATAATAGTATGTATACAGGCAAAAGTATACAAGAATTATGGGGAAAAGATAAAGACGGAGTAATACAAAAAGTAACAGATTGGTTGGAATTTTTATATGACGGAAATCCTCATGGAAAGCTAGAAGATTTTCAAGAAATTGGTTTAGGATTTAAACCTGAAATTATTGATGTAGTAGTTGATAAAAGTAATCAAATTTATGTATTAGGGTCTAAACAAGATATAGAAGGATTTAAAAATTTTGTTACTCAACCACCTAATAACTAGCGGATGATTACTGTAACAGCATCAGGTAAACAAACATTAAATAAATAAAAATAAAATGACAAACAAAAAACACAAACACGTTAATGCAGACGCTAACGTTTCAGTAGAAACTAATGATAGCGTTTCAACACAGACAGGAAATGAAAATGCTGGTGCAAGTGCCGATGCATCATATTCAGCAAGTGCAGAAGCTAGCGCTCATGCAGAAGCAGGTATAGACGGAACTATGGCATCTGCATCCGCTGAAGCTGGTGTAAGTGCAGAAGTATCCGCTGAGGCAAATGCCGAAGCTCATGCTAATAAAGATTTAGGCGGTGGTGTTAGTATAGGTGCTGAGGCTGATGCAAGTGTATCTGCAAGTGCTTCTGCTGAGGCAAGTGCTGAAGCGCACGCTGAAGCTGGATGGGACGGATCTGATGCTAAAGTTGAAGCTGGTGCTTCAGTAGAAGCAAGAGTTGAAGTAGCTGTAGATGCAAACGCACATGCTGAGGCTGGTCTTGATACTCCGCTTGGAGAAGTTAAAGTTGAAGCAGATGCTGAAGGACACGCAGGTGCTTACGCAGAAGCACACGCTGGCGTAGAAGGACATGCTAGTGTAGGTGAACACGGTGTAGATGTGGGAGGTGGAGCTATGGCTGGTGCTGGTGTTGGTGTTGAAGCTGGCGGAAGTGTTGGTGTTGATACTCCAATTGGGGGTGCAGAGGCAAGCGCTTCAGCTGGAGCTAGTATTGGTGTTCAAGTTGGTGCTGAAGGCGAAGCTCATGGAACTTTTAATGATGGTGAAGTAAGCGTAGGAATTAGCGGCGAAGCTGCTTTACTTGTTGGACTTGACGCTGATATTAATGTTAATCTTGATTTGAATCCTGCTATTGACTTAGGCAACGCAATTGCTGACGGTGAGGCTGAGGAAAAAGCTAAAATAGTAGCACAGGAAGCAGAAAGACTAGCAGGCCAAGCTAGAGAAGATGCTTTAAGAGAAGCTGATAGATTAGCACCAGAAGCAGTAAGACTAGCAAGCCAAGCTAGAGAAGATGCTCTAAGAGAAGCTGATAGATTAGCAGAAGAAACAGCAAGACTAGCAAACCAAGCTAGAGAAGATGCTCTAAGAGAAGCTGATAGTTTAAAACCAGAAGCAGAAAGACTAGCAAATCAAGCTAGAGAAGATGCTCTAAGAGAAGCTGATAGATTAGTAAATGAAGCTAGAGAAGCTGCTGAAGCCGCTCAAAGAGAAACAGACAGATTAGCAAATGAAGCTAGAGAAGCTGCTGAAGCCGCTCAAAGAGAAACAGACAGATTAGCAAATGAAGCTAGAGAAGCTGCTGAAGCCGCTCAAAGAGAAACAGAAAGATTAGCAAATGAAGCTAGAGAAGCTGCTGCAGCTGCTCAAAGAGAAACAGAAAGAGTAGCTAGAGAAGCACAAGATGCTTTAAATAAAGCTGCAGAAGATGCTAAAAAATCAAAATGGAACCCTAGAAATTGGTTTTAATTAATACAAAAAGAACTATAAAATAAATAAAATAAAGAAATGTACACAAGAGAACAAGTTGAAGGTGCGGTTAAAGCCAAAGGTTATGTCTATTTTGAAGACATTAACAAAAAAGGATTTGATGTTAATATTATAGGAATTAGAAATTCTTCTACAGGACAGAAGGTTACTAACGCTTTTGACGATCTATTAACTATATCATACAAAGATGAAACTGGAGCTTGGAAATATCACGAATGGCCAGCTACAACAGATCCCGGAAAAAAAGGTGTTTTGGAATACCACAATACAGCTGGTGTCGCTAGACTAGTAGAAGGTCAATATAGAGGATCTCATACAATTAGATTACATCAAGGTAAATATGAAGCATTAGGTCAAGCTAAAAACGTTAAAGTTTATAGAGATGCTAATAAAGATCTAAACTATGATGAGAATAAAATTCAAGAAGGAGTATTTGGCATAAATATACACAAAGCTGGAGCAGATTCAACTTATGTTGAAAACTGGTCAGAGGGATGTCAGGTATTTAAAAAATCTGCTGATTTTGAAGAGTTTATGAAAATTTGTAGAAAATCAAAAGATTTACACGGCAATTCATTTACATATACATTAATTGAATCAACAGATATTAAGGCTTAAATTCTATTAAAATTTATATAATAAATCTTTTGATACATATTTGATAGGACTAATTTTAGCAACGGTGTTTAGTGATCTAACCTCTATAAAATATCTTATACTTCGTTTCCGTCTTGTATTGTCCAAGATTTTGTACCTGTTAAGTAAGCCTTACCTACAGCACCTGCTGCTGTATAGTCTGCTGATCCAAAACTTATAGTTATTCCTGATTGTACTGTTTTAGGAGAAGCAATCCATCCATTATAAATAGCATCTAAGTTAGCTGTAGAGAAAGTAGCATTTGTTTTAGTAACCATAAAGTCTACAAAGTTTGTGACATTACCTACATTCCAAGCTCCTATGTTTTGATTGAATGCAGTAGCTGAATGGAACATAGACCTCATATTAGTAACAGCTGCTGTGTCCCATGTACCAATAGGTTGATTAAAGACATAACAATCAGCAAACATATATTCCATATTAGTTACTGCTGATGTGTTAAATGATAATGGTTGATTAAAGGCATGACAATCCGTAAACATACTATACATATTAGTTACTAATGCTGTGTTAAATGATAATGGTTGATTAAATACTTCACAATCACCAAACATGGCATCCATATTAGTAACTGCGGAGGTGTTGAATGTTAATGCACTATTTAGTGATGTGCATCCTAAAAACATGGCCTCCATATCAGTAACAGCTGCTGTATTAAATGATAATGACTGATTAAAGTCATGACAATACCAAAACATATACCTCATATTAGTAATTGCCGATGTATTCCAAGAATTAATATTATTGATAGTAGTGAGAGATAAGCACTCCCAAAACATACCCTCGAGAATAAAAACCCCCGTCAAGTCAAGCACATCAGATACTGAGGATAAATCTAAGTTGGCACATTCGTAAAAATAAGCCCCTTGATTATTTCCGAATCGTAACTGTCCCCAATGTACTACTGATTTAATTTTTAATTTACTATCAGCGACTACTGCAAAACTCCAGCCAGTGCAAGTTCCATTTATTACCACTGTATATGTTCCTGAAGAGGTATATGTATGTTGTTGATTACCATAGCTATTAGCAGATGTATTACCATCTCCCCAATCTATAGTGCCTGAATAAGTACCCGTATTTAAATACGGCAACGTAATATATTGATTTGGACTAGTAGTTTCCCATGTAGTAGTGAAAATTCCAACACTATATGATGTCCAATATCCATTATCACTTAACCAACTTAAACACTCTCCAACAGTTGTAAAGCTTTGATTAAAATAACAATTAACTAATGCAATAAATGACTCATCTGTTAGAGCAGAAGTTCTATTAAAAGCAACTGAAGCAGTAACGCCAGATATTGGTGTTGGCTGGGTATCAGCAGGTACAGGTCTAGCTATTACATAGCCTAAATCCTCATCTGGACCATTCCACCATTCAAGTCCAGTTGATGCAAATCCAGCAGTTGGTATACCAATTGCCAGACTTCCTACCTGAATTGTTCCTGGTATTGGTACTATTGGTGATCCATTATTGTATGCAAACGGTCTACTTGTTGACATTTTATAATATTTTTTTTAATGAAACAATAAATCCTTTTCCATTTAATCTGTTAATTCCATTTAGTTTCATAAAGTATATATCAGGAAGTAAAATACTTTATATTTAATTTTCATCTTATATGGATCTAGTAATTCTAACATTCAAAGAAGTAGATCCTTTTATAATTCGATGCCATTCACCCATTTTTATTTCTATAGTTCCGTCCATTCTAATTGGTAGCTGATTATCAAATTGGAATTCCCAATCGTTTTCATTAAGAACCTCTACAATTCTGTCTTCCATATCTACGTGCCATTTAAGTTCTTCGTCCATTATATCAGGACTAAATGTTCTTAAAGATATTTTATCGGAAATCCAAGATTCTTCAAATGGTAAATAATTATTCATATCTTATATATTGGAAGAAACATAATGAAATGATAATACGGAATTGTAATATTAGAATTTATTTGTATACCCAATAAATAAGACAGCAATTTAAAGGGATTAAAATAATATTTAGTTACTCTTTTTCGTGTCTTTTTTTTGCCGCTACTGCATCTAAATACTCTAATAAGGTCATTTCATTAGAATCGTCAATAACGACAAAATTAGTAACTCCTAAATCACAATTAGAATCGGTAGTTTTATCAATAATAGATGCACCTAAGATGTATTCTATTTCTTGCTTCATGCTATTTCTAATAGAAGTCTCATTAAATTCAAATTCATATTTTTCTAATACACCGGTGACTCTTTCTCTAAGTAAATGAGCTTCCACTGAAGATGGCAGAAGATTGTTTATGACATTAGAGTTGTATAGGTATTTTGCTAATTCTTTATTTGGAATCATTCTCATCATTACTACCGGTGAAAATGTTTCTTCGTCTATCCACGTATCAAATTCAATGTCTTCGATTTTGTCTTTGTGTTGTTCAAGATAATCTTCTATTACTTCTATACATCCTTCTGGATCGTGTTTTAAATCCTCTAATGTGAATACAAAGAATTTATTTATTGTTGCAGGTTTATTTAAAAGAGATTCTATCTTATTAAATATCAGTTTCTTTACTTCCATCTTTTATTTTATATTTTTCTTCTAGTGGTAAAAGTATTCTCCAGTTCTTTGGGAGGAATTCATTTTTTTCTGGATCTATATGTACAAACTCTCTCCATTCTCCGAAAAGATCCTTGCCATTTTTTATTTTGTCAAATATATAATTCTCGTCCTTGTAATAATCTGTATTATATTCTTGATGTGAAAAATCATTTAGCTTTGCTGATATCCTAGAAGGACCTCCAAAATAAGTAAAATGCCATCCACCTCTTTCCCACCATTGACAATCGAAAGTTAATCTACATCCCTCTATACTTCTAGATTTAAGATTTCCCCAGTTTGTAACCTTAGGATGATACCATTTATCTTTTTGCTTATTTGAAAGAGAACCGACGTAGTTGTCCATTTCTAATTTAAAAATACCATTAAGATCATATTCTTTTTTAATGTGTGATATTATTTCAGGATTAGGAATTTCATCTAGGTCTGTGATAATAACTACTGAATTATCATTAAGACACATTGAATGAAGAAATGGTAATGAAGAATTTCTTTGATATTTTTCTCTACTCCAAGCATCGGTAAGATTGTCTGGAATATTGATTTTTATGTGTGCTACTTTGTCCCACCACTTTTCAAATCTCAATTTGTTTTCTTCGAGTATAAAAGGCTTAAAATCCCCCTTAAATGTTTTGTTTGCCTCAACTATAATAAACTTGTCTACTACGTCGTAAAGCTCCATAAACCTTAGCTCGAGAATCTCTAGCTCATTATAAAAAGTAAAACAATCTACTACAGTCTTCATTTATATAAATAGCATTCTTCTCCATAATGGTTTTTTAGTAAATTCCACTTCAAATTTTATAAAATTTCTGCTTGAATTTTTTGTGTGTACAAAAGCTAATTTTTCATGAAGAGATTTTGATTTGATTATTTTATTATCTTCAATCATAACAGTTTCCATAATCTCCCTAGCTCCT
>Ga0209596_1001378_pt1 | contig 20959 bp, 18 predicted proteins | sample M_130807_MF_Meta_FD_187314 | JGI IMG/M metagenome (GOLD analysis project Ga0209596, IMG submission 187314) | Freshwater microbial communities from Lake Montjoie, Canada to study carbon cycling - M_130807_MF_MetaG (SPAdes) (version 2) | ecosystem: Environmental > Aquatic > Freshwater > Lake...
TGACAGCCCAATGCTGGCGAGCAAGCGAACTGCACTGCGAGTTCATAAATTAGCAGTCGGGTGTGCCCTTGGCATCAGAGACGCCAGAGAATGTCGTTTATGCCCGCTTCGCAAGCAAAGGAACCAGCATTTCGTCAGCGGTTAGTGATCCGTGACGGCACACCAACGGAAATGCCCCACCATCGAGAGGTTCTTCAAAACTCACGGGCTGGTGAGCAACGAGAGCCACGTCTCCCAACCGGCGTTTCACTTCGTCACTCATGCGAGGCCCAAACCACTTTTCATCGATGACTTGATCGCCAGTCACAACCCATGCAACATCTGCATACATGGAACATGCCTCGAGCAGCGATGCAGCACGTCCACGTTTTGCGTGCAACCATCTGAATCGCCCTTCTCCTGATTGGTGGTCGACGAGATCCACAATCTCACGTGGCGGAATAATGGTGTTTTCCCCGACATGGACTTGACCATGATCTGCAGTCACTATCAACACTGTGTCCGATGGCAATACCGACAAAATATCTGCAACGATCCCATCAACAGCTCGCAACTCAGACTCATAAAAATCACCGAAACCACGTTCGTGTGCAATCTTGTCCACTCCGTCGTAGTACGCGTACACAAAATCTTCACCGGCATCGAGAGCCTGACGAACCAACACCGGAATACTGCTTGCTGCGCGCCATCCCATGTGCTTCACATCGGCGAGATGGGCCAGCGTAAATCCGCTTCCCTCTAGTTCGCCCTTACTGAGAACCGGAACTCGAGATCCGAGAAATGGCGGGCATGGTTGGACCAAATTGGGCGGGTACCGACGGCGCAAATCACCGTTCTCATCTCCCCACCTCAACACATTCATCACCGTGTCGCCCATATCGATGCGATACCCAAGCAGGCCGTGTTCGCCCGGCGATAATCCAGTCGTCAGCGAGGTCAGGGCTGTAGCAGTGGTTGACGGAGCAACCGTGGTGATGAAGGACCCTTCAAATCCCGAGAGTGTTGGCACGCAGTGTTGGTGAGTCTGTAACTGATTCCAGCCGAGGCCATCAATCAGAAGTACAACAACACGTTGTGCCCCCGTCACCGTTGCTGGCATCCACGTAGGCACAGTTCTGGGACCGCCTGGAGCACACAACGCCGGGATGATGCCCGACAGGCACCCATTCGCGTAATTGGGTAGAACTGGCAGCGGAGCACTCACACCACTATCCAACCACCTACGATGGTCATGTGCGAGTTTCTACGCGAGGTGATTATGCCTGTCGAGCCCTATTGTCGCTAGCGCTCCATTCCGAGACCGCACTTCCAACCTCTGTCAGAGACATCGCCGAGCGCACTGCGCTTCCACAGCCCTATCTCGAACAAATTCTCCTTGCTCTGAAAGGTGCAGGACTTGTACGTTCGAAGCGCGGAGTTGGCGGCGGATATGTCTTAGCCAAAGCTCCTGCCGATATTCGTCTGTCCGACATTATTTCCGCCGTTGACGGACCCATCACCCTTGGTGACTTTGGACAACCCCATCAAGATGGCTCGTGTGATCACGATGGACAATGCGTCTTGCTCGCCATTTGGGATGTTGCAGCTCATCACATGCGCGACCACCTGAACGATTACACACTTGCCACTATTGCATCAGCCGCAACGGGCACAGGGCCTTGGCCGAAGAACACTCCGCACTCTCACTGAGTAGCGGAAATTATTTTTCCGGAATCTCGAACGAGCACTTTGCAATGATTGCGGCCATGTCGGCTGGCAGCGTCGCTTCGAATGACATTTCTTCTCCCGAACCAGGATGAACCAGTGTTAATCGTCGTGCGTGCAACATGGGTCGCGGTGCCACCAATGCTGACTTTGCACCGCCATACATAGCATCGCCAACAACAGGATGACCAACAGCTGCGAGATGCACACGAATCTGATGCGTGCGACCAGTTTCAAGCGAGCATCGCACCAGCGTTAACAACGCAGGATGATTAAATTCAGTTTCAACCTCAAGATGCGTGCGCGCCCACTTGCCATTATGAACAACAGCCATACGCATCGGATCACGCGGGTCGCGCCCCATCGCTGCATCAACAACAGCAGTCGGTGAATCGAAGTGACCCCATGCAAGCGCTATGTACTCACGACCTACCTCATGTTCGGTCAATGCCGATACCAGTGAGTCGTATGCACGTTGCGAGCGCGCAACAACCATCATTCCTGTTGTACCGGCATCAAGACGATGCACAATTCCGGGACGAGCAGGTTGTCCTACATCAGCCACTTCGGGATACAACGCCAAAATACCATTCACTAATGTTCCGAGGCCGTGACCCGATGCTGGGTGCACCACGAGACCCGCCGTTTTATTCACCACGATGATGTCGTCGTCGACATAGACAACATCAAGCACAATGCTTGCGTCTGGACCTGGAGGTTCAGCTACGGGCACCATGTCAAGATCAACGACAACAATTTGTCCTTCATGTAATCGGACTTTGCCAGATGGAGCTGGCGCACCATCAACTGTGGCGCCCCCGCTTGCAATCAGTTTCGAGGCATCGGTGCGAGAAATATCAGCGATCAGCGACACAATGCGGTCGAGGCGTTCATTGTTCAATGCCGATGGCAGTGTTTCTTCAACTTTCATGTGTTTTGTCAACACCTTTTCCGTTACGTGCTTCCATCAGCATGGCAGCAATAAGCGCACATGCCCCCACAGTTATCGATGAATCTGCAACATTGAACACGGGCCACCACTGAACGTCGATGAAATCCACGACCCGACCATGTAGCCAACCCTCACCGCGAAAGAATCGGTCAGCGATATTTCCCATTGCGCCCGCAACAATTGCACATAGTGCCAGTGAAGATAATTGAGTTGTTGCCTTACGCACTGCTCGCAATAAAAACAGAACTGCGATAATCGCGAAAATACCAACTAGTGGACCCATGCCTTGCCCCTGAGAGAACGCAAAGCCGCTGTTGAATCCAAGCGAGAACTGCAGAGATCCAACGACATGAATGACATGTTCATCAGCCAATGCAGACACCGCCCAAGACTTCGTCACTTGGTCAAGAAGAACTACAAGACCAATTAGTATCGCCTGTCGGCGAATTGCTAACACAGATGTGCTGGAACGCCTAGCGGCGTCCTAGTCCACCGGCACGTTCAGTAACAAGCTCTGTCGCCCATGGAATAGCGCGCAAACGCTCCTTGGGAATTGGCAGGACTGACACAACGGAATAGCCATACTCACCAGTTTTCATACGAGCGAGTGAGGCATCAATCTCTTCAACTGTTTGGCGAGCCGCAGCAGACAAAACAAGATCTTGTTCACGCTCGACAACCATGGTGTCACCTTCGCCGCCTTCATCATCAAACTTCACGTCACCCATTTCAGCATCAGCGATCATGGCGTTTGCTTCATTCTCGAGACGGTTCGCCTGGCCAACCAACTTGATGCGTTCTGCCTGAAGTGCTTCACGTTGTGCGAAGAGGAACTTCAAGTCAAAATCTTTTGACGATGTGATGCCATCTTCTGATGGTCCTTTCACGATGACGGGACGCTTCGGTGGCTCTGGCTTTTTAACAACTTTTTTTACAGGAGCTGGTGCAGGAGCAGCAACCACAGGAGCGGGAGCAACAACTTTTACTGGAGCGGCCTTCTTAGCAGGAACAACTTTCTTTACAGGCGCTGCCTTCTTCGCTGGAACTACCTTTTTCGCAGGTGCGACCTTCTTCGCAGGTGCTGTCTTCTTCGCTGGAGCTTTCTTCACAACCTTCTTCGCAGGTGCTGTCTTCTTCGCTGGAGCTTTCTTCACAACCTTCTTCGCAGGTACTGCTTTCTTCACAACCTTCTTTGCAGAAGCGGCCTTCTTAGCTGGTGCCTTTTTGGCTGGAGCTTTCTTTGCAGGAGCTGCCTTCTTCGCAGGGGTCTTTTTGGCTGGTGCTTTCTTTGCAGGAGCCTTTTTGACAACCTTCTTCGCAGGGGTGGTCTTCTTCTTCGTTGCCATAATGAGCACTCTCTCCTCGCATCGGGCATCTGCCCGTGTTGCCCCGTGAGGCTACGGCCGAAAACGGCGTTTTCTCAACTAGCGAGAGCGACAGACACACCGATGAGGGCGCCCTCCACCGCAGTGGCACGTTCCCCCGTTGCGTCAAAGAGCACCTCGAGGGCAAGGGTCTCGCCCGCAATGAGTCCGACATGAGGCAAGATCTGGGCCTTCAACAGATCATCAACGGACAATGTCACGATGATTCGGTCTGAGATATCAAGGTCGGCTTCACGGCGAGCCTGTTGCACCGCACGCACGATGTCTCGGGCTGAACCTTCCGCTTCCAATTCAGGAGTCACATTGACGTCGAGCAAAACAACGCCGACCCCGCCCGGCAATGGTGCGCTGGCAGAACCAGCTTGGGTCACCAATTTGAGTGAATATTCTCCTGGCTGAAGCGACTCGCCCGCAACATTGATGACATCGCCATCCTGGGTCCATTCACCTTTTTTCACTGCGACGATGACCGCTTGAGTACGTGGCCCAAGTCGCGGACCAACAATTGCCGGAACAACCTGTAATTCGAATGACGCGATTGAATCCACATCAGCCGTGAGCACCACGTCGCGCACGTTTACTTCGTCGCGCACAATGTCGAGGAAACCCTCAAGCGATGCAGCATTTGCTGCAGCAATAGTGAGCGACGCAAGCGGCAAACGAACACGACGACCATGTGCTTTGCGCACAGACAACGCCGACGAGCAGACATCACGGACCATATCCATTGCAGTGACTAGTACCGCATTGCGTGGTAGTTCCGTGGACGAGGGCCAGTCAGTGAGATGAACACTTTCCGCCTCTGCTCCGTGTAGTCCTTGGAATACTTCATCAGTGACAAGCGGAAGAAGTGGCGCAGCAATACGCACTACATAGTCGAGAACAGTGTGCAAGGTATCAATGGCATCTTGATCTCCAGCCCAAAACCGGTCACGGCTTCTGCGGATATACCAATTAGTTAAAACATCAAGAAAGTTTCGAATGGTTTGGCATGCAGCGAACAGGTCGTACACGTCCATTGATGCCGTAACCGATTCAATCGTGTCTGCGAGTTTGGCTAGAACGTATTGGTCAAGCACATTCGACGAATCAGTCCGCACGACACCAGAAATACCATCAGCATTGGCGTAGAGCGCAAGGAAGTAATACGAGTTCCACAGTGGCAACAAAACTTGGCGCACGGTCTCTCGCATTCCTTGTTCAGTGACCGAGAAGTCACCGCCTCGCAGGATTGGCGACGACAACAGGTACCAACGCATTGCGTCTGCTCCGTGGGAATCAAACACTGCCATTGGGTCTGGATAATTGCGCAAGCTCTTCGACATCTTTGCGCCATCATCACCAAGAACGATTCCATGACTGATACATGAAGTAAAAGAAGGCCGATCAAAAAGTGCCGTCGCCAGAACGTGCAATGTATAGAACCATCCGCGCGTTTGACCGATGTACTCAACGATGAAGTCACCTGGGTAGTGATTGTCGAACCATTCCCTATTTTCGAACGGGTAGTGAACTTGAGCAAATGGCATTGAGCCACTCTCAAACCAGCAGTCAAGCACTTCAGGAACGCGACGCATCATTGACTTACCAGTTGGATCATCGGGGTTTGGTCGCACTAGGACGTCAATATTTGGGCGGTGTAAATCAGTTACTTCCACCCCGAAATCGCGCGACAAATCAGCAAGGCTTCCGTACACATCAAGGCGCGGATAAGACGGGTCGTCGCTCTTCCAGACCGGAATTGGTGAACCCCAGAATCGGTTACGGCTGATGGCCCAGTCACGGGCATTCGCTATCCATTTACCGAACGAACCATCTTTAATGTGCTCGGGCGACCATGTAATTTGTTCATTCAGTTCGACCATGCGGTCACGGAATTTTGTGACCTCTACGAACCAAGACGAAATAGCGCGATACACGAGTGGCTCAGCGCAACGCCAACAATGTGGATACGAGTGGTTGTATGAATCGTGACGGACAACGACTCCCATGTCCTTCAGTGTGCGCACAATGTCTGAGTTGGCCTCAAACACGTGCTTACCAACCCACGGGGTGATTTCAGCTGTGTAGCACCCATGTTCGTCCATCGGACACAGCGTGGGAATACCAGCCGCGTTGCATTCAATTTGGTCGTCTTCACCAAAACCAGGTGCCATGTGCACAACACCCGTTCCGTCTTCAGTTGTCACAAAGTCAGCACCAAGAATCTGGAACGCATTATTTGTTCCGGCAAAGAACGGGAACAGCGGCGCGTAACGACGGCCGACAAGGTCACGACCCTTCACCGTGCGCAGTAGTTCTGCCCCTTCAAGTTCTTTTTCATACGAGCCCAAGCGAGCACTCGCCACGATGTAGGTATTGCCATCTGGATGTTGAAGGACTGCATAGTCAATATCTGGACCAACAGCGAGCGCCAAGTTGGACGGCAGTGTCCACGGAGTCGTGGTCCACGCAAGAATTTTTTCCCCCGAATCAAGGGTGAACGAAACAGTTAGCGCCGGATCTTGGCGATCTTTGTAGACGTCATCCATTCGGGTTTCTGTATTCGACAACGGAGTCTCGCAACGCCAACAATATGCGAGCACACGAAAGCCCTCGTAGATCAGACCCTTGTCATGAAGTGTCTTAAAGGCCCACATGACGCTTTCCATATACGGGGTATCGAGTGTCTTGTAGTCATTTTCAAAATCAACCCAACGAGCTTGGCGCGTGACGTATCGCTGCCATTCATCGGTGTACCGCAGCACGCTCGTGCGACACGCATCATTGAATTTGTCAATTCCAAATGCGGCAATTGCGGGATGTCCAGCGATACCCAATTCTTTTTCAGCTTCTACTTCTGCTGGAAGACCGTGACAATCCCATCCAAATCGCCGATCAACATGGCGGCCACGCATCGTTTGGTAACGCGGTACAGCATCCTTCACAAAGCCGGTGAGTAAATGACCGTAGTGAGGCATTCCGTTTGCGAAGGGAGGGCCGTCGTAAAAGATGAATTCATTGTTGCCATTTGTGCCAACGGGACGTAGCGCAAGACTCTTTGCGAATGTCTGGTCACGTTCCCACCGTGCCAGCACGCCTTCTTCCATTTGAGGAAAATTTGGCTGGGGTTCAACCTTTGGATACGTCACGCAATAAGGCTAGGGGCGTAAGGGGCTCAGCACCCAAGGATGCGAGCGATGACTTGAACGCCAATGAGAACCACCAACGGTGTGAAATCAAATGGCCCCATAGTGGGAAGTACACGCCGAATAGGCGTAAATACTGGCTCTGTGACCTTGTAGAGAAAGTCAACAAGGGGAAGAAACGGACTACCTGATGAGATAGGAAAGAACGTCGAAATTGCGCGAGCAACCACAATCAAGACATAGATATTTGCAATGGCGCATACAAGTCCCATAATTAAATCTTAGTAGCGAGGTGAGTCAAAACTCACAGCTGGCTTTAACAAGTAGACGCCACTGCCTACTTTTTCCATTGTTCCGCTGAGTGCGTAACACATGCCACTTGCGAAGTCGATAATACGACGAGACATTTCCCGATCAGCACCTTCAAGATTCACAATCACTGGAACACCATCTTTGAAGTGGTCGGCAATTTCTTGCGCTTGATTGAAGTTGCGAGGGCGAACGGTGACAGTTTCTCCTGAAGAAGGAATTGTTCGTACCGTTGGAGACGTACGTGCAGTACCGACAGGGCGCACTTGTAAACCTGAATCATCAGGACGACGTGCTGCTCCGGTGTCATCAACACGCATAGGACGCGCAGCAGGACGCTGCGTTTCTGACGAGTATTCAGGATCAAAATTGGAGCGACGACCTTGGTCGGGTGCAGGACGTCCGGCGCGTTGTGGTCGTTCGTACTCCATCGACATGTCGTAGTCGTCGTAGGCTTCTTCCCCACTCAGACCGAGGTAATCCATTGCACGGCGGAAAAATGACATATTCATAGGCTAATGCACTTCGAATAGCAGATGTGGGACACGTCTAATTCGTGACGCGCACTCTGTCGCCAAAGAGGCCGCTTCCCACCCTGACCATTGTGGAACCACACGCAACGGCAATCGGATAATCGGCCGACATTCCCATTGAACAGACTGATAAGCCCTGTTCATTGACCAAATGACGCAACATCCCAAAGGATTTCTCGCACTCATCCTGTGTCCCGTCCGTCGGACCAATTGTCATCAATCCCTTCACGATGAGGCCTCGAGACTCTGCTCGCACTCTCAATGCATCTAGTTGAACGGGTGTCACCCCGCCTTTAGAGGGCTCCCCCGTTGTATCAACCTGTATCAAAATGGACGCACCCGGTGATCGGCGCCCCAATTCGTCCACAACTGATTCCCTATCTACGGACTGCCACAACGCAATGTGTCCGGCCAGCATCCGCACTTTGTTTGACTGCAGTGCCCCAATGAAGTGGACATCAATGAGCGGCATACCTTCTGCAGTTTTTTCTAGCAGCTCTTGGGCATAGTTCTCACCCACTGCATCGCACATGGCTGTCGACGCAGCACGAAGAGCATCGATTCCGAAAGATTTTGTTACAGCCACTAGCGAGACATCAGTCCCACCAGCTTCATTGATAACTGAACGAACGTGTGCCACGCGATCGGCCACCGCGTTGGCGTCGATCATGTGTGAACTTCTATTTCAAGAAAGACGGAACGTCGAAATCATCGTCATCGTCTGACAACGGATCGCTATCAGAGAAAATGTCGCGCACGTTGCCTGTTGATGGTCGCGCATCTGTCGGACGCGTTGAAGTGCGAGTACCAATGGATGAGCCGCTTGACCCTGCATCCCAACGTTCGAAGCCTGCTGCGATGACGGTGACCTTTATTTCATCACCCATTTCATCGTCGATAACAGTTCCGAAGATGATGTTTGCATCTTGGTGTGCAACACCGTGAACCACTTCGGCTGCAGCGTTGACTTCGAAAAGCCCCATGCTGGATGGACCAGTGATATTGAGCAAAATGCCCCGCGCACCATCGATAGCCGCTTCGAGCATTGGACTCGAAATCGCATCTTTTGCCGCAACAACTGCCCGATTGTCTCCACTGGCAATACCAATTCCCATAAGGGCAGAGCCCGCACTGGTAAGGATCATCTTCACATCTGCGAAGTCAGTGTTGATGAGTCCAGGAGTCGTAATGAGGTTTGTAATACCTGCAACACCTTGCAATAAAATCTCATCTGCCATCTTGAATGCGTTGACCAATGATGTCTTGTCATTCGCAACAGTCAAAAGACGATCGTTCGGAATAACAATCAGAGTGTCGACTTTTTCCTTCAAACGTTGAATTCCGTTGTCGGCCTGAACAGCACGACGACGACCCTCAAATTGGAACGGACGTGTTACAACCCCGATAGTCAGGGCGCCGAGAGACTTTGCGATTTCAGCGATAATTGGTGCGGCACCTGTTCCGGTACCTCCACCTTCACCTGCAGTAATGAAGACCATGTCTGACCCATTAATAAGTTCTTCGATTTCTTCACGATGCGCTTCGGCAGCTGCGCGACCAACGTCTGGGTCAGAACCTGCACCAAGACCTCGAGTAAGATCGCGACCAATATCGAGCTTGACATCAGCATCGCTCATAAGAAGGGCTTGCGCGTCTGTGTTAATTGCGACAAATTCGACGCCGCGAAGACCAGCATCGATCATGCGGTTAACAGCGTTAACGCCGCCTCCGCCAATGCCAATCACCTTTATAACGGCGAGATAATTCTGTGGTGCACCGGCCATCGACCATTTACCTCCAGTAAGGAGTCCGTAAGGACTGAGTTTCCTAAGTTTCCCACATCACGAGCGATATATGTGGCAATCCCCGTTTCGGATGATCGTTTAGCGGATCTGAACGGTTGGTTCACCCGTGGAAACGTCAATAATTGCCAAGGTTGATGGATTCTGGCGCCGCAACAGCACAACCACGGCTACCAACTTGCTCTGCAAGTCATTGGGTGGTCCAAAACGAACGAGGGTTCCGCCTGCAAGGGTCATTGCAAGCTCCCCTCCTGCGCTGACTTCAAGAGATTTCACCAACGGCCGCAGTTCATCTGGCAGTGCCAGCACAAGTTGAGCTGCCGCTCTATAGACATCGTCGGCCACGGCCCCTGCCTCGAGAGATGGCCCGACACCGCCGACACGCAAGTACTTTGTTGGCCAACCAGCAAGTACTGCGATGACATGTCCTCGGGCATCGACAATGCGCGCTTTTTGATCATCGCCCACGTACCAAATAACGGGAATTCTTTCCGCGATTTCAACGAGCGCCTTACCGGGAAATCGGGTGGTGATCCGCACGTCAGACACCCACGAATCTGCGAGCAACAACTCGCGTGCCTTGCCAGTATTCACAGTGAACACTGATGCACCCTTCAACGTTTTTGTAACCTTCACCAGAACTTCCTTAGAGGTATAGACATTTCCCTCAATGGTCACTGACCGAATCGCAAAAATCGGCGACGCCAGAAGCGCAATCACTACAACTACTGATGCCACAATCACACCCGCAAGCTTTAGCCACTTGACTTTTTGCAAGCGTTCACGTCGTCGTGACCGTCGTTGCCTCTCTTCAAATGTTGGGTCTGGTCTGTCATCGTCGACGATGACCACACGATCCAGGTCGTCATCGATGACGACCAATGTGCCTGTGTCTTCAGCCATTCCATTGAGCAATGGGTCAATCGGTTCCGACCGTCGAATCTCTTCCACGCTGGGGTCAACAATGACAACAGTCTCTGTTTCTGACAATTCCGCATCGTGTGATGTGTCGTTTTCAACTGCCGAAACCGCTACATCAATAATGTCTGTCGGTGTGTCATCGCTGGGTTCGACATGCTCATCTGGATCTATCACTGTCACGCCTTCGCGACTGCCAAAGAGGCCCGACAGCTCTTGCAACACTTGATCAGACACTTCTGTGACTGATATTTCTTCTACCCGTTCTTTAGAACTTTGATCTTCTGAATCTGTCATGCGTGATCCCCGAGAAGTCTGTGCAATTCATTCTGGGCAGCAACGTGTGGTGCAGAAGCGTGGGAAGGATGTGAGAAACGAGTCATGAGATCTGCAGAGAATCCGACAAGACATACTTCGCTATACAGACGAATGCCGTGAACATCTTCTACAACACTTTGCACATGCGACATCACGGCAGCAATGTCAGTAGCGGTTGAACCTTCTCCGGCCTGAATAAAATTGGCATGCTTTTCTGACACTGTGACGGCACCAATCGTGAAACCTCGAAGTCCTGCAGTATCAATAAGAGCCCCAGCACTTTTGTCACCTGAACCAGGATTCACGAACACCGAGCCGGCATTACGGCCACCTGGTTGATGCTCGCGCCTCCAGCCGACTACGGCGTTGATTTCAGTTGTACCGATCGCCGCTTCTTGGGCTGCAGTTTTCATTCGAACAGAAAGCACAACGTGATTGTTTGATAATGCCGAACCACGAAAGTAGAAATCAAGTTGTTCAGCAGGCACGCGCGCGATAATGCCGCTACGAAGAGACAACACGGTGGCATCAACCACAGATGAAGCCATATCGGCGCCATGGCCGCCTGCATTCATTCGCACTGCACCGCCCACAGTGCCAGGTATTCCGACGCACCATTCAAGACCACCACGTCCTGCCCCGACAGACCGTCTGGCCAGCACCGGCATCAACATTGCGCCCCCCGCTTCCACAATGTCACCGTCAACGCTCACAGCATTTTCAGTACTTGACGGCGCCATAACTATGACAAGACCATTGAAGCCGATATCTGCGATCAAAAGATTGCTGCCACGACCCATTACAAGTGTGTCTACCCCTGGGTGACGATGCAAAACCTCAGACACAGCAACGACATGGTCGACAGATGACACTTTGACAACACATGCACCGTTGCCGCCGACCCCATAGGTAGTGAGTGGGGCGAGCGGCCTATCGCTATGAACATCAAGACCTACCGCAGCCAACTCAGCAAAGAGTGCACCAGTAGTCACGCCAAAACCCCACGTAAGTCGTCAGGGAAGGATTCAATATCGCCACAACCCATCGAAATACAGATGTCGCCAGGAGTAATCCATGACTCAACAGCTGCAACAGTGTTATCGCGTGACGGCGCCCACACCACATCGGCATCTTTATGGGCACGACGAATGGCATTGACCACCAGTTCTCCTGTGACACCATCAATCTTCTGAGTACCTGATGCGTACACATCAGTAATCACAATGCGATCTGCGTTCACAAAACAATCGGCATACGAATCCGCCATTGTGGCAATACGGTGGTATCGATTCGGTTGAAACACAGCCACCACACGACCCGACAATGCTGGGTGCGAACGCACCGCATCGATTGTGGCGGAAATCTCCACTGGCAAATGTGCATAGTCGTCAATGAGTAATGATCCGAGGAATTCGCCACGTTCAGTGAATCGACGAGCAACGCCACGGAAAGCCGAGGCTGCCGTACACGCAACGACCGGATCGACGCCAAGACGAATTGCCATCGCAAGGGCCGCAGCAAAGTTCATCACATTATGTTCACCACGTAGTTTCAATGCACACGTGTACGTCCGGCCTGAGAATTGAAGAGCAACCATTGTGCCCTCACTGTGCGGTTCTGCTGATGTAATGCGGACCGTGGAACGTTCTGACCATCCGAATGTTGTCACTCGGGGGTCCCTGCCAAGTGCGTTCAGTAATTCTGAAGAACCCACATCATCTGCATTTAGTACGACAGCGCCATTCGTACGCGTGGCTGCATCAGCAAAGCATTCCTTTATGGCTTCGAAAGATCCAAAGTAATCAAGGTGATCAATATCAATATTTGTCACCACCAGAGAGGACAAGGGAAGAACATCGAGTGTCCCGTCACTTTCATCTGACTCAATAATGAGAAGAGACCCATCTCCATACTCATTCCCTGTGACTCCAAGAACGTCTGCTCCAATGATTGACGATGGATGCAGACCTCCAGCAGTTGTCATTGAAGTCACGAGCGCTGTAGTAGTTGTCTTTCCGTGGGTACCGGCGATACCAATTGCGTTTGTAGCGGCACACAACGAGGCCAAGATGCCAGACCTATGGCGAGTTGGTATTCCACAGCGCCGAGCCTCTTCCAATTCAACATTGGTAGATGGAATTGCCGTTGAGTATGTAACAACGTCTACTCCGTGAACAACTGACTCCTGATGGCCAATAGAAATTTCTGCGCCACGCTGACGAAGTTCATCAATTACCTCTGAATCGTGAAGGTCTGACCCGGTCACCGTATGACCCATTTCAACTAACAAGCGAGCAATCGCGCTCATCCCGGGACCACCAATACCGACAATGTGGCATCGAAGAGGCACTTCAAGCGCAACAAGTGGTTCGGCGAGTCGGCGAGAGACGTTCATCAGTCGTCCATTGTTCCACGCGCGACAGGCGCACGTGCGGCCCCCTCGATTGCATCAACTAAAGCAGAGCTTCGATGTAGGGCTCCTAATTGATAGGCAGTACGAGCCATCGCTGACACTCGATCACGATCTGCCAACAATTGAGTGACCACTGCCACTGCCCGTCCATCTACACACGCGGCATCATCCATGAGAATTCCAGCTCCGGCGTCTGTTAACCATCTGGCATTCAGCTCTTGGTGACCATCTGCTGCATCAGGCCACGGAACCAAAACTGCAGCAACACCAACTGTGGCGATTTCCGCAACCGAACTAGCACCTGCCCGTGAAACCAAGACATCTAATGCGCTATAGACATCTGCCATTCGGTCTTCATAGCCAACACGGACGTATTGCACACCCGCTGGTACATGTGGCATGGGATCGCGCACAAAGCGCTGACCGCATATGTGGTACACCACCGATTGAGTTTCCGCTAGTGAACGCAATAAATCAGCAACCATTGCATTCAATACACCAGAACCTAAAGACCCGCCCATGACAACCACCATGCGTGCGTGCGGAGAAATACCGAGCGAGGAACGCGATGATTCACGGGACGTAGAAATATCTAATCCACGCAATTCTTTACGAACTGGCGCCCCCGTTAACACCGAGCAAGGAAGGTCGCTTCCCTCGAACGCAACTGCGGAAATTGCGGCATGTTTTGCTTGATGACGAGTCGCCAATCCAGGAACTCTGTCGTAACTCACACACACCAAGGGCACATCTGCTGCAAGTGCCGCCCGTGACATTGGTTCGCTTGCATATCCACCAACCGAGATGACGACACTTGGTCTCCATGATTTTATGAGACCACGAGCAAGCACACGGCTTCGTAACAAGCGCCACGGGAGAACGGCATTTCGAGAAATCCCCTGAAAGTTCCATGAACGCTGCAAACCGGAAATGGGAAGATACTCAGAAGTGATCTGAGTCAACTGCATCAACTCTTGCTCTACACCTCTTCGAGAACCGACGTAGCGAATGTCAGACACAGGATGACCAGCTTCAACGAGTAACTCACAAATGGCTATGGCCGGAATTACATGGCCACTTGTTCCACCACCGGTCACTACTGCGTACACCATGATTTAGTGCGAAGTCTTTACGTCTCGCGCAACGTTCAACAATAAACCTGCTGCAGCCATCGAAGCGATGAGAGACGAGCCACCGTACGACAAGAAAGGCAGAGTTAACCCTGTCATCGGAAGTGCACCAACTACTCCGCCCACATTCACTAACGCCTGCACTCCGAACCATGCAGAAATACCACCCGCAATAAAGGCACCGTGGGTGTCAGGCGCTGAGAGAGCGACCTGTAATCCGAAAATCACTAAGGCCAAGAATCCACCGATGACCATCAATGAGCCAAAAATTCCCATCTCTTCAGCAATCACTGAAAAAATAAAGTCGCTGTAGGCAAGTGGGACGTATCCCCATTTACTCGTGCCAGATCCGATTCCAGTCCCCGACCAGCCGCCATTAGCGATACTCAATAAAGATTGATACACCTGATATCCGCTGTCTTCCTTCGTGGCATCAAGATGCATGAACGCAAACATTCGAGCGCTGGCGTTGCTTGCAAAATTAAGTACGAAAACTCCGAGAACCCCAACACTCGCTGTGGTCGCAACTAGCTGTCGCGCTGGCAGACCAGCAATAAACATCATGACTAGCACGACTCCAGCAAAGATCAGGCTTCCGCCAAAGTCCTTCTGAAGTGCGCACAGACCGGCACTAACTCCCATTGCAGCAATCATTGGCCACAACACGATGCTGGTGATCTGGACCGAACGATGTCGATGAGACAACAAGTTTGCACAGAACAGAATCACAGCGATTTTCATAAATTCTGAGGGCTGCATCCGAAACGGACCAATATCGAGCCATGCGCGTGCGCCATGTACTAACGCGCCCTTCAAAATCACGATGACATTCAAACCCACCACCGATGCCACTACGGACTGCAAAAGCAGTGTGTTGCGCCACGTTTCATAGGGCAATGCATATGCTGCCCACATTGCAACTGCTCCCAATGCAGCCCATACCAATTGACGTTCAAACATTGCCCAAGCTGAACTGCCTGAATGTAAATTCGTCACGGAAGATGATGACAACACCATGACGAGACCCAACATGACAAACGAAATAACGATGATCAGAATCCAGAAGAAGGCCGCAGATGGTTTCTCTAAAGCCACACGATGACGGTCAGCCACTCCAGTACGACGAAGAGTCGCAAGTCGGCGTTCTTTGAGCGTCGGCGCGGTTCGTTTTTCAGTGACCATTATGAACTCGTTTCTATTCGGTTAAAGTGCTTTCGCACCTTGTCTTGAAAGTCGTCACCACGTTCGTTGTAGTTGTTGTACCAGTCATAACTCGTGCAACCTGGAGACAACAGAACAGTTGCACCACCGTGTGCCATGCCGTGAGCAAGGACAACCGCTTCATCCATTGACGTGGCATCGCGCACGACACACACACCTTCAAAAGCTCGACGAATGGCTTCAGCATCCTCACCAATTGCCACGACACCCGACATTCGTTTGGGCTCTGTAGCCATCTGTGTCAGATCCAAATCCTTATTGCGACCGCCCGCTATCAACACAATGTTTTCAAACGACCGAATTGCGGTCAGCGCCGCATGAGGACTCGTTGCTTTCGAGTCGTCGTACCATGCTGACCCATCGAAATGGCCAACGAGTTCAATGCGATGATGCGCTAATTCAAAATTGTGCAGTGGTACTGCTACATCCCCCACAGCACTTAACCCTGATTCAATCACTAATGCTGCAGCTGCCAACGAGTTAGTGATGTCATGTGGAAGTGCCCGCCATAATTCATCCACTGCACAGATAACTCCATGCGCACACACCAACAATCCGGCCGACACCGTGTAGTCGCCAGAGTTGAGACCAAAGGTGACACTGCGTGATCCGACGGAACGAGCAGATTCAAGAATCAGTTCATTGTTGACAGGCGCAACAACTACATCACTTGGTTGAGAATGTGCCCACAAACGACGCTTAGCTTCTGTGTAGTTTTCTAGTGAACCATGCCAATCAAGATGGTCCGGAGCCAAATTGAGCCACACAGACGCATCACAGCGAAAAGCGTCTGTGAACTGCAATCGGAAACTTGAACACTCGACAACGAATGCATCGAACGGCTGATCGATAGCCGCCATAAAAGGAAGGTCGGTGTTGCCCACCTCACCAACCGAACGCCCACTGTCTCGCAACAACGCCGCCGTAATCATCGTGGTCGTTGTTTTACCGTCTGTCCCCGTTACCCCGAGAATGGGCCGTGGTCCACCACTTCTCTGTTGTTCCCATTCATAAGCAATATCAATTTCAGTACGTACAGAAATGTCACGCACAAGCGCTTCCACGATCACGCGGTGATGCGGAGCTACTCCAGGCGCAGGAATCAAAACATCGACCCCGTCGAGAAATGCCACAAGATCGGACTGAGTAACCACTGGGACAATTGTGCAACCGAGTTCAGTGGCGAGACGACGATGTTCATCCACGATTGCATCATCGGACAGAACCACTTCGATACCTCGCGCTGCCACGGCACGCGCAGCCGCTGCACCGGCAAGAGCCAGGCCAAAAACCGCCACCCGTTTCATGTCACCTCCCGGCAAAGGAATCGGCAATATGTGTGAAGTCTGCAATAAACATTCCTACTGCGACAGCCACACAGATTCCAGACAAAATCCAAAATCGAATGATGACTGTGGTCTCAGGCCACCCGAGAAGTTCAAAATGATGATGAATTGGCGACATGCGGAACAAACGTTTCTTTCGACCCGATGCTTTGAATACGCCCATCTGCAAAGCAACCGATCCAGCCTCCATCACATTGAGTGCACAAACAAGCGGTAGCAACATGTGTGTATTGGTGGTCACTGCCAACAGGCCCAATGCTGCACCAATTCCTAAAGCGCCAACGTCACCCATAAAAATTCGTGCTGGCGCCGCATTCCACCACAGGAACCCTCCACACGCACCTGCCATTGCTGCAGAAAACACTGCCAAGTCAAGAGGGTTGACCAAATGATAAATATCGGGATTTCGAAATGCCCAATATGCAATGACCGTATAAGCAAGAAATCCGAACAATGCAGAACCAGCGGCCAGACCGTCGAGGCCATCAGTCACATTGACAGCATTCGTTGTTGCCCACACCATCAGCGATGTCCATACAACCCACAGAACTGGAGACAATTGCCATCCAGGGAAATCAAATCGCGTAAACGACAACGTTTCGCTAACACCTGTACCCAGAAGTAGCCACGTCATCATCACAACGACAAGTCCAAAGGTGATGTAGCCCTTTTTCTTCCAAAAGATTCCACGATTTTGTGCACGATGTACTTTTAAATAGTCATCAAGGAAACCAATAACTGACAAGACTCCGCAGATGGCCCACATAATCATTGCCTGGTCAGAAAGAGCGATGCCGCCGCGTAAATGTGCAACAGCCCAACCAATGAATGCGGACACCATGATGGCTATTCCGCCCATCGTGGCTGTCCCTTGCTTTTTCATGTGATGGACGGGACCATGGTCAGCAGAACCAAGAATTGGCTGACCTTTCCCAATCCGATCGAAAAATGAAATCAACGCGCGTGTACCAAAGAGAGATAACACCATTGCCACTGCTCCTGCGATAAGAACTGCAATCATTTCGTTTTCTCCTCTCGTATTCGAAGTGTTTTGGCAGCAATTGCTACATCGCTGCTAGGCGTCATCACGCCATTGATTTCCTGGGTTGTTTCATGACCCTTGCCAGCGATAACCACCATGTCACCACGCTTTGCACCCAAGATGGCGGATTCAATTGCTTTTTCCCGATTCACGATGGAACTAACCAATGCATGATTGACCACAACGCCTGACATGACTTCGGCGACTATGCGCTTAGGGTCTTCGCTTCGTGGATTATCAGAGGTAATAATCACAATATCCGCACCGCGAGATGCGATGCCCCCCATCAGGGGCCGCTTTGCATGGTCCCTGTCTCCGCCGCATCCAAAGACCACTATTAATCCTTCGCGGGCAATTTCTCGTGCACTTGTCAATAAGCCCTGCAACGCTTCAGGAGTATGAGCGAAGTCGACCACAACGTCGATGCCTGCCTCATTGGGAACAGATTCGAATCGCCCCGGAACGGTCTGCACCAGAGCGCATCCGCTAATAATGCGCTCATCAGAAACACCAAGTTCATGGGCTGCGGTTATTGCAGCAAGCGCATTCATGACTGCGAATGTGCCCCCAATTGGAACACGGATGTCGAGGCTCTTCCAAGTAAATGAAACTTTGGAAGCTGTCACTTCAACGTTCCTTACATTTGACGACGAAAACGGCAACGTTGGAATAACAGCTTCCGTTTGCAACTGATGTCCATAAGGGTCATCTGTATTAACTACAGCAACTCTCGCTTGTTCAGAGGTGAACAGTCTCCTCTTTGCTGCAAAGTAATTTTCAATAGTGCCATGAAAATCAAGATGGTCATGTCCGAGGTTCGTAAAAATGGCGACGTCGAAAACGATTCCATCCACACGGTGGTGTTCCAACGCATGCGACGACACTTCCATCACAACATGATCGATTCCCGAGTCCACGCACGAATGCAATTGAGCGTGCAAATCTATTGATTCAGGTGTGGTCCGCGCTCCCGTCAATGTTCCCATCACGTGCACAGAGCCGCCTTGAGCCGTTAACAACGACCCAAGGATTGACGCAGTTGTTGTTTTGCCATTCGTTCCTGTGATCCCAATCATCTTCAAAGAAGATGCAGGGTGTCGAAAAGCAGCCGAGGCGACTCGACCAAGCACCGCACGAACATCCGGCACGACGACCTGGACGACAGATGATTCAAGTAATCCATCAACATGGTCGACGAGCACTGCAACCGCTCCGCGCGAGATTGCTTCATTGACGAACTGATGTCCATCGAAAAACTCTCCCCGAACGCAACACAGAATGTCGCCAGGTTCAACATTGCGAGAATCCTGAGTTATCCCAGAAAAGACAACGTTCTTATTACCAACAATCGTTGCCGCTATATCGGCATGCATGACAAGACTGTCGACAGTCAACGGAGAAACTGAATAGCGCGCCATGTTTCATGATCCGATCATGGTCCGACAGACTTGGCGCCCGCCTTGCAACCAGTTCCTGAACCAGTTGCCTCAATACCTAATTCGTGCATTACACCGGGAACCAAACGAGCAAATACTGGAGCGGCGGCCGTACCACCGAAACGGTCACGTGACGATGCATCGGGTTCATCAATACTGATCAGTATCGTCACTTGAGGATTAGCGGCTGGAAAAAATCCGACGAATGAGGCAAAATACTTTCGCCCACCGGTATCAGTTGAATAGGTGCCGTTCGCCTGCACTTTGTAGCCGGTACCAGTTTTACCAGCAATCTCCATGCCCTTTACCTGAGCGAGTTCTCCGGTTCCTGTACATATCACTTCACGCAACATGTCAGTCATCGTTGCAGCAATCTCAGGTTTGAGAACGGATCGAGTGGCGGATTCAGCCACAGGATGACGCTTTCCGGTTTTATCAATTGTTGCACTCACCAGTTGCGGAGCAACATAGGTGCCCTTGTTCGCAACGGTATTCACACCTGCGATCAACTGAAGTGGAGTTGCTGCCATTCCATAACCGTACGACACAGTTACCTTCTCCGTGCCTCGCCACTTGTTTGCATTTCGCAGGGTTCCACGACTTTCACCTGGATAATCCAGTCCCGTTTTCTGACCAAATCCAAACGAAGACAAGTAATCGTGTAATTTTTCCGTACTAATTGTTTGCGCGGTCATGAGGGTTCCAATATTTGAACTCTCACTAATAATGGTTCGTACGTTCATGTCCATTGGTCCGTGCGGCCATGCATCACGAATGGGATATTTGTCAACGACAATTGCGCCCGGAACCTTAAAGACAGTTTCTGGAGTCACAGCTCCTTCATTCAATGCTGCACTGACCGAGAATACTTTCGCCACAGATCCAGGCTCATACGCCTCCACAGCGGCAAAGTTTCCTGATGCAAGGACTGCAGAACCTGCAGTATTTCGACGCACATTCGACATGGCATACACCTGTCCCGTTGTTGTATTCATCACAATTGCGGTGCCGCCTTTGGCACCGAGTTGACCAACTCGGTCAAGGAGAGCAGTGTCTGTTTGAAATTGAATGTTCTTGTCAAGAGTCAGAACAATGTCATCACCGGGAACTGGAGCAGCTGTTGTGCTCTGCACTCCGGCAATTGAACGTCCATTCTTGTCAACTTCACGAATACCTTTGCCATCAACTCCCGTAAGAATCTTGTTGAATTGTTTTTCAAGGCCAGATGTTCCCAGTCCATCAGGATCTGTTCGACCAATCACTGCACCCGCTACTCCACCTTCTACTTGTCGAGACGGTTCCTTGTAGGAGTACACACCAGG
>Ga0209596_1001380_pt1 | contig 20946 bp, 24 predicted proteins | sample M_130807_MF_Meta_FD_187314 | JGI IMG/M metagenome (GOLD analysis project Ga0209596, IMG submission 187314) | Freshwater microbial communities from Lake Montjoie, Canada to study carbon cycling - M_130807_MF_MetaG (SPAdes) (version 2) | ecosystem: Environmental > Aquatic > Freshwater > Lake...
CGCTGCATGAAGGCGATGCAATCTGCGCTGCCGCCCGACTTCGCGCCGCTGCGCAGGCTCGTGCGGCCCTACCTGCTGCGCCGGCTGAAGACCGACCGCACCATCATTTCCGATCTGCCGGACAAGACCGAAGTGAACGCGTGGTGCCCGCTGGCGAAGAGGCAGGCTGCGCTCTACGAATCGAGCGTGCGCGATCTCGCCGAGAAGCTGGAGGCCGTCGAAGGCATCCAGCGGCGCGGGCTCGTGCTCGCGTTCCTCATGCGGTTTAAACAGATCTGCAACCACCCGAGCCACTGGCTCGGCGACGGAGCGTTTGCGCCCGAAGACAGCGGGAAATTCCTGCGCCTCACGGAGCTGTGCGAGGAGATCGCGTCGCGTCAGGAAAAGGCGATCATCTTCACGCAATTCCGCGAGATGACCGGGCCGCTCGCGGCGAGATTGCGCGAGGTCTTCGGACGCCCCGGCCTCGTGCTGCACGGCTCGACGCCCGTGAAGGAACGCCAGCAGCTCGTCGCCGACTTCCAGCGCGACGACGGCCCGCCATTTTTCGTCCTCTCGCTGAAAGCGGGCGGCACCGGACTCACGCTCACCGCGGCGAGCCACGTGATCCATTTCGATCGCTGGTGGAATCCGGCCATTGAGAATCAGGCGACGGATCGCGCGTTCCGCATCGGGCAGAAGAAGAATGTGCTCGTCCACAAATTCGTCTGCCGCGGAACCATCGAGGAGCGCATTGACGCGCTCATCAGCGAAAAGAAGGCGCTCGCGGAATCCGTGCTCGGCCCGGAAGGCGGCGCGGAGACGTTGTTCACGGAAATGTCGAACGACGAGCTGCTGCGGTTCGTCGCGCTCGATCTGAAATCCACAGTCGGGGAATGATCCGCGCTTTGACAAAGCTGCACAGTCATCACTGAATCGCACCCATGTCCTGGTATGAATTCAAACCCTACGTGTCCGTCGCCGAGCGGCGTCGGAAAGCAGAGAAAGCCGCGAAGAAACTGGCGGGCAAAGGCCGCGCGGTGTCGCCGGTCCGCATCGAAGGCCGCGCCATTGCGACCACCTTTTGGGGCAAGGCGTGGTGCTCGAATCTCGAATCGTACAGCGACTACGAGAACCGCCTCCCGCGCGGGCGCACCTACGCGCGCAACGGCTCGGTGATCGATCTGCAAATCACCGGCGGAAAAATTGAGGCGCTCGTGCAGGGCTCGGATCTCTACAAGATTGCGCTCCACATCACCGCGCTCCCTGCGAAGCGATGGGAGCAATTCACGAAGGGGTGCGCGGGCAAAGTCACGAACCTCCTCGACCTCCTGCAAGGACGGCTCTCGAAGGAAATCCTGGCCGACATCACCGCGAAGGGCACCGGCCTTTTTCCCGCACCGGCGGAGATCAAGCTCGGCTGTTCCTGCCCCGACTGGGCCGACATGTGCAAGCACGTCGCCGCCGTGCTCTACGGCGTCGGCGCGCGGCTCGACACGAAGCCCGAGCTGTTCTTCACGCTGCGCGGAGTGGACATGCAGGATCTCATCAGCGCCGCGAGTGCGAGTGCCGCCGCGCCGGTTGCGTCGGTGACGGATGACGCGCTTGCTGGTGCCGACCTTGCCGAAATTTTCGGCGTCGAAATCGAGACTGCTCCGTCTCCAGCCGCCATCGCACCGCGCGAAGTGCCAGTGCTGAAACTGACTCCCGCATCCAAGAAAAAGCCCATGCGCAAAAAGCCCGTGCGCGCTGCCAAGCCCGCCGGCAAATCGCGCAAAGCCGTGGGGAAAAAGCGACGGAAGAAGGCGGACGGAGCACGCAAATCCTAGCCTGGCGAAGCTGGAAATAAGTCAGACATTTACCCGCTCTACGTGCCGGCGGCGCTGTGCGAAACGAAGTTGGCAGCATGGGGCAGGGGAGTGCTAAGGTGCGCGCGATGATCCGCATTTTCGCCCTCGTATTTTTTCTCGTCACGCTGCCGCTCAGTGCGGCGGTGGATCTCGGCATTGATGTGCTCAAGTCGCAGGGCTTCGCGCCGCTCGCAGGAAAACGCGTCGGACTCGTGACGAACCAGACTGGCGTGGACTCTGCGGGGACGAAGACGCGGCTCATTTTGAAAAAGGCGCAGGGCGTGCAGCTCGTCGCGCTGTATTCGCCCGAGCACGGCATTGATGGCACGGTCGGCGCGGGGAAATACGTCGCATCGCGCAAGGACGCGGCGACGGGGCTCACGGTGCATTCGCTCTACGGCCCGACGCGCAAGCCGACGCCGGAGATGCTGCGCGGAATTGATGTGCTCGTGTACGACATGCAGGACATCGGCGTGCGCAGCTACACGTATGTCTCCACGATGGCGAAGTGTATGGAGGCGTGCGGCGAGCAGAAGATTCCGTTCATTGTGCTGGATCGTCCGAATCCGCTCGGCGGCACGCGCGTCGAGGGGCCGGGCATCGAGGGAAAGTGGATCAGCTTCGTGGGGCAGTTGCCGGTGCCGTACCTGCACGGGATGACGGTCGGTGAACTTGCGAAAATGGCGAACGCGCACGGATGGGCGGGCGGCCGCTGCCAGCTCACCGTCGTGCCGATGCAGGGCTGGACGCGCGACATGACGTGGCAGCACACGGGCCTGCGCTGGGTGCAGACTTCGCCGAACATCCCGCGCGCGGCGTCGGTGCCGTATTACGCGGCGACGAGCATCTTCGGATCGCTCGAAGGTGCGGCGCTCGATGTGGGCATCGGCACGGATGCGCCGTTCCAGTGCGCAGGGAAATGCGGGCTCGATTCCGCGGCATTCGTGCGCGAGCTGCAGTCGTGCGGACTGCGCAGCGCGGAGCCGTATTCGCGGAAGGAATTCGCGGGCGCGCGGCTGAGTCTCAGCGCGGACAGCGCGGTGAATCTCGCCGCGGTGAACATCCAACTTCTCTGCGCAGCGCAGAAATTTTCGCGCGGCAGCATCTTCGCGCGCTATCACGATGCGGACAACATCCTGTGGAAAATCTACGGCAGCACGAGCCTCCGCACGCAGATCGAGAAGGGCGTGAGCGCCGCGGCGATCATCGCGGGCTGGCAGCCGGTCGCCGAGCGGTTCCGGTCTGCGCGGCAGGCGTACCTGCTCTACTAAGCAAGATGCGCACGGCTCTCTACGGCGGCAGCTTCGATCCAATTCACCACGGGCATCTGATTCTTGCGCGCGAGGCGATGGAGCGGCTCTCGCTGGATCGCGTGATCTTCATCCCCGCCGCGCAGTCGCCGCATAAACTCACGCGGATTCCTGCGCCGCCGGCGGTGCGGCTCGCGATGGTGCGTGCGGCGATCGCGGGCGAGCCGCGTTTCGAGTGCGATGATTCGGAGACGACACGCGAGGGGCCGAGCTTCACGGTGGACACGGTCGAGGCGTGGCGCGCGAAATTTCCGGATGACGAATTTTTCTGCCTCATCGGCGAGGACAATGTGCGCGAGCTTCCGACGTGGCGGCGCTACGACGAGCTGCGCGGGATGGTGCAGTTTGTCGTCTTCGGCCGCGATGCCTCCGCGCCTGCGCACGACTTCCCGCGGGTGGATCGCCGTGTGGACATTTCGGCGACCGAGGTGCGCAAGCGCGTTGCGCAGAGGCGCAGCATCCGCTATCTGGTGCCGGAAGCAGTGCGCGAAATCATCGCGACGCACCAAATTTACCAAGGAGAATCCCATTAAATCAGACAAACTCGCCAAGCTCTGCGCCAGCATCGCAGCCGACAAGAAAGCCGAAGACATCGTCGTGCTGGACCTGCGCAAATTCTCATCGTTCACGGATTTTTTCGTCATCTGCACCGGCGCCTCCGAGCCGCAACTCAAGGCCATCGCGAATGAAATCGAGGATCGCCTGAAGAAAGAGCACAAAGTCCGACCCATCGGCACGGACGGCTATCCGCTCAGCCAGTGGGTCATCGCGGATTACGGCGACGTGGTCGTCCATATTTTCCATCCCGAAAAACGCGCGCACTATCGCATCGAGGAGATGTGGAATGATGCGCCGCGGCTCAAGATCTGAGAAGGTGTAACGGAGTCGGATTTTAACCCGGAGATGCAGAGGTGGATGGAGGGGGGGCGCAGAGAAAGATGGAGGAATGTCCTTCAGCGTTCCTCTCTGTTTCCTCAGCGTCTCTGTGTTGAAAAACGGGGATCAGAAGAAGCTTCTCTTCCGCGGGAACACTTCTTTTCTTGAATTTCAAGATACCCCCGGGGCGCGCAAGCTCGTGCAGGCGGCCGTCGGAAAGATCAAGCCGGAGACGCAGGCGGAGGTGCAGAAATTCCTCGACGAGGGCATTGCCCGGATCACGCGCAACGACGTTCAGGAAGGCTGGGTGCGATTCGCCAAACAGAAGGACTCCGCCAATCCGGCCACGCTCGATAACGTGCTTTTCAAGAAAGTGAACGGCGAGGCCGGGATGCTGAAGGCCGGAGACATCATCACGCCGTCGAGCTTTACCGTGAACATGCGCGCCGAGAAACCGAATCCCGAGAAGACCGATGCGACATTGGGCAAATGGATCGGCTTCGCGCGGATGGAGGAGCAGTTCGAGGTCCTCGAAGTCCTGCCCGTCCGCTTGGGGGATACCAACTCGATCTGGATGCGGGTGAAGCGCCGCCAGCCGTAGCGGCTGCGTGTCCCTGCCGCTCCTCGCTGCGGCAGGGCCTTCAGCCCTGAGTTCACTGCCTCTGCCCAGGTGCATGGCACGCCTGGAAAACGCAGGAGCCGCACGAACCCTCTCGCCATCCGCGCGCACGCCGCTACAACCGCGCGCGATGCTTTCCCTGATCATCCCGCTCTACAACGAGGAAGACAATGTCGCCCCGTTGCAGGACGAGCTTGCCGCGGCGCTGCGCGGCCACGAATACGAACTCATCCTCGTGGACGACTGCTCGACCGACAAGACCCTCGGGCGCATCCGGCGCGGGCCGGGCGTGCGCGTGATCGAGTTTGAAAAAAACACCGGCCAGAGCGCGGCGATGTACGCGGGCTTCATGGCGGCGAAGGGCGACATCCTCGTGACGATGGACGGCGACATGCAGAACGATCCCGCGGACATTTTGCGCATGATGGAAAAGCTGGACGAGGGTTTCGATTTCATCGTCGGCTGGCGCAAGCAGCGGCAGGACAATCTCTCGAAAAAAATCAGCAGCCGCATCGCGAACTTCGTTCGCAGCCGTTTCACGCGCGACGGCGTGCATGACACCGGCTGCTCGCTGAAGGTGATGCGCCGCGAATGCCGCGACGCGCTGTTTCTCTTCCGCGGCATGCACCGATTCATCCCGGCACTCGTGAAGGGGCTCGGCTACAAGATCACCGAGATGCCCGTGAACCACCGGCCGCGGACGGCGGGCGTGAGCAAGTATGGCTTCGGCAGCCGCGCGTGGAAGGCCACGTGCGACATGCTCGCGGTGCGCTGGTTCCTCTCGCGGCAGATGAAATTGCGGATCCGCCGCGAATCGTAGCGCCGCATTTCTGTGGGGATTTTTCTTGGCACGCGGCCGGACGATGCTACAGGTTTTTCACAGTTCACTTTCCCCTAGTAAAAAACGCGGCCCGAAGCTCGCCCAGTGCTACGGGCCGCGTTTCCTTTTCCGGCGAAACTTCGCGGAAACCTCTCGGAAGTGACAGCGCGCAGGGCTACAAGTGGCGGCATGTTGAACGACATCGAGCGCACGCTTCTGCACGAGCAGACGATCCTCCGCCGGCTCGACGAACTCGGCGAGCAGATCACGCGCGACTACGACGGGCGCGATCTGACTGTGATCGCGGTGCTGAATGGCAGCATCCTTTTCGTCGCCGATCTCATGCGGCGCATCCAGCTCCCGCTGCGCCTCGATTGCATCAGTGTGTCGAGCTACCACGGCGGCACGGAGAGCACGGGCACGGTGACTTTTGACCAGACATCGCTCCCCGACGTGAGCGGGCGGCATGTGCTCATCCTCGACGACATCCTCGATACCGGCCGCACGCTGCACGCGATCCGGCTTCGGCTCCGGGAAGAGGCGAGTGCGCTCAGCGTGCGCATCTGCGTGCTGCTGCGTAAGGCGAAGGTGCGCTCGGAGGATCTCGATGCGGACTACGTGGGCTTCGACATCGGCGATGAGTTCGTCGTCGGCTACGGTCTCGACTACCGTGAACAGTACCGGAATCTGCCCTTCATCGGCGTGCTGAAGCCGGGCGCACTCACAGCGGACGCAGTGTGCCCGTGAATGCAAGACCTGCGTGATCACCGGCACGCTCGGAAAAATATCGCGCGGCAGAAACGTCAGCAGCACCGTGAGCAGGGAGACCGGCTTCCTTATCGCCGCCCCAACACTGGGGAGTTTTACTCCTTCGCTCTCGGCTTGAAGCCGTCCTTGGTCCACACGATCTCGTAGGTGTCGCCCTTCCGGCTGGCGACTTCGCTTACCCCTTTCGGATCCATGTCGTTGATTTGGATCCTCAATGAAATAAGCCCCACATGCAGCGGCTTCCCGTCCTTTCCCGTGAGGAGCACTGACTTCCCGTTTTCGACGGTGGCCTCAAACGATCCATTCTCGCTTCTCGGATTCCACTCTTTGAGTTTCACAGCCCCGTCCTTGCCCTCGCGGGCACAGATATCGGTGTCGGTGACGAGTTGGACGTGTTTGGAGAAGCAGCACATGGGTGTGTGGGGTCGTGGGGTGGTTGTGGGTCAGTGATTGGAGTCAGCCTGAATATCAGGCTGATTCTCGGTGCATTGGCGTCAAAATCACGGTTGCGGCGGATGGCAGCTTTCGGGTGAAGCGCGCGTGCTCCACACGGGAAAATTTGTCCTCCGTCAGCAACGGATTTCAGCGCGCTCAAGAATCACGTCTTCGTGTTTCGCCTCCGCCGCCGGCGACGGATTCAGGCCCGGCTAATTTGGATTTGGAACCGTGTCGCCGCCGAACATCCCGACGGAGAACATCCCGACGGAGAAGAAATGCGCGAGCACTGCTGCGAAGGCCGCGCCGAGCAGCCAGAGTGCGAGGCGGTATCGCCGCCACGGCTCGCGGAATTCCGAGAACTGCACGAGCAACTCCACGAGGTAGGCCGCGCAGTACGCGGCGTTCGCGAGCACGGCGAGGAGGAAGAATGTGAGGAGCGCGTGAAATTCCAGCGCGCGTTTCGAGGCCGGGAACAGCCGGGAGAAATCGAGCAGCACGACTGCGGCGAGCACAAGATTGTAGAACAGCCGACGCCATTCCCAAAAGCGGATCGCATCCGTGAGGATCTCGCGGATGCCGGGGCGGTCAGTGGTGTTGCTCATGGGGTTCGACTTTGACAGAAACGTTCGGCTGCTCCGGCAGGTGGGATTCAATGATCCGCTTCTTCAGCGCAACAAGATCCGCGTCAGACTTGACCTCGCCATTGACGAAGAAGAACGGCCCGTTGGCGGTGCATCGAACAACGACCTTCGAAAATCGGGGATCGTTTTGAATCGCGAGCGCCAAAATTGCGGCCGAGTTCGACTGAGCGTGTCGCTTTTGATTCGAGGGAAGGAAATAAAGGAAAGCCGCGATCGCGCAGGACGGAAAAATGATCCAAAACCACTGGCGGAACTTTGCTCGCGTCACGGCACGATGCGCAGCACGCGGTTGTTGTAGCTGTCGGTGATGATGAGCTTGCCGTCCGGCGCGACGGTCACGCCGTGCGGACGAGCGAGTTCGCAGGCGAGGGGATCGCCGCCGACGCCTGCTGCGCCATTCTTTCCGGTGCCCGCGATGCGTGTGATTTTTCCGGTCTTCGGATCGTAGCGGCGCACGGTATTCGTCTCCGTGTCGGCGATGATCACGCTGCCATCGCGGTCGAGGCAGAGGTGTTTCGGGCCGCTCATCGTCGCTTCGAGCGCGGGGCCGTCGTCGCCGGAGAGGCCGGGTTTTCCGTTCCCTGCGACGGTCTTGATTTTTCCGGCGGCGTCCACGAAGCGCAGCGCATTCCCGCCACGCTCAAGGATGTAGAAGGATCCGTCCGCCGCGGCGACGACGGCGCGCGGATCGCTCAGGGGTGCGCTCTTTGCATCCGCGCCGTCGTCGGGCTTTCCGGCTTTGCCATTGCCCGCGACGGTTTCGACGATTCCAGTCGCGAGTGCGATGCGGCGGATGCGCATGTTGTCAATGTCTGCGACGTAGAGCTGCTTCGCCGCGGGATCGAGCGCGATCTGGATCACCGTTCCGAATTCTGCCTTGTCCGCCGGGCCGCCGTCGCCGCTGAAGCCCTTTTTCCCGGTGCCTGCAAACGTGGTGATGATTCCGGTCTGCGCGTTGATTTTGCGCACGCGGTTGTTGAACGCATCGGAGAGAAAGATGTGACCTTCGGGTGCGACGGTGATGTTGTGGACGCCATTGAACTCCGCCTTGCGCGCATCGCCGCCGTCGCCGGCGAAGCCTTTCACGCCGGTGCCGCCGATGATTTTCATCACGCCCGCCTTATCCACGCGAAGCAGGCGGTTGCCCGAGATCATCTCGATGATCGCGATGCTGCCGTCCGGCAGATACTCCGTGCCGAACGGCTCGCGCAACACGCTCTCCGTCGCCTTCGCACCCGATTCGCGCATCCCGCCTCCTGCGATGATTTCGATCTTCGCGGCGAAGGCGGAGACGCCGAGTGTGAGCAGTGCGGTGAGTGTGGGGATGAGACGTGGGTGCATGGCGGGAAAGGGGCTGTGATTAGTGACTGGTGAACGGTGACCGGTGAAGCGCAACCAGTCACTTTTCACCAGTCACCAGTCACGGTTTTTTCTCAGCGTCGCGGCGCCCGGAAGTCCGGCTACTCGCCGAAGCGCTTGCGAAGCCGCGCAAGCTGTTCGGTGACGCTTCCCGCTCCGGTCTTCACCTCCGCCGGGGCGGGCGCGCCGTCGGGTTTCGTGATCGTTTTCTTCCCACCGCCGGTGCCGCCGTAGCTCGTCGCGGCGGACGTGAGCACCATGTCCTCCGCGAGCGAACGGTGCGCGGTGACGCCGAGCGACTGCAGCACGCCGTGATAGGCCTTTACCGCCTCCTCGGGAGTGATCGCGCCCTCGACGATCCGGCGCAGGAATTCGATGAACGCCAGCGGGGCTTCCGCGTTGTTGATCTTGCGTCCGAAGAGCGCCACGCGCGCGCCGTGCTTCTGCGCATCGGCGATGAGCTTGAACGCATCATAGGTCGTCCCCGCGCTGCCGCCGAGAATGCCCACGATCATCTGTGGGTCGTAGGCCACGAGTTCCTCCATCGCCTTCGGCCCGCGCCACGCGATCTTCAAAAAGAGCGGGCGTCCCTTTTGCGTCACGCCCGCGAGGCTGCGGATGATGTGGTCGTTGATGAACCCGTCCAGCTTTTCAGGCGGCAGGCCGGTCTCCACATTCGGATCGAACACCTCCAGGAAGTAGCGGAAGTTTTTCCGCTCCGCCTCCTCGCGGAATTCCTTGAATGCACGCAGCGTCTCGTAATCGCGCTCGAAGTTGTTCGTGAAAGTGACCGAGTAAAGCCCGAGGTCCGCGCCGGTGTGAGGCGCATCCGGGTCGCACTCCACCTCGCCGCATTTGATGTGATCCAGCGTCGCGCTGCGGAAAGGCCGCGAGGGCTGCTTGATGTATTCCGCGCCGCGCACCACCCAGATGTCCGTCGCATCGTTCGCGCGTGCCGCGGGCGTGATGTGCGAGCCCTCAAACAGCCGCTCCTTCATCGCGAGCTGCTCCACATTCGACGCCGAGAGCAGCATGATGTCCACGAGCCCCTGCCGGATCACGCCGCGGATCTGCTCGCGATATTCCTCCAGCGTCTTCCAGTGGAATTCCGACTTCAGCACGCGCTCGGGATTCATCGGCCGCTTCTGCCCCGGCGCCGTGATGCCAAACGCCATGTCCGCATCCTTCGCATCGGCGATGATGAACGCCTTGCTGCCGGATGGATTCTTGCGGATGTCGGTGATCTTTGCGTCGAGAGATTTCATGGCAAGGCGCATCCTAGACGGCTTCCCCCGCGCCGGACTAGTCTGAATCGCGTTCCTCACCGACGCCGAGGTCGCCGACCTCGTGAAGCTCTGCGCCGGCCTCCCGCTCGCCCTGAGCCTCGCCGGTTCGCACCTCGCGCTCGACGCCACGGAGCGCGGTGGCGTGCCAGATGTCGCGGCCTACGTGAAACTCCTCGGCAGCGGCCGCCTCGCCCATCTCGATGCCGACGCCGCCGACGCGGGCGAAGTCACCATCTCCGAGACCCTGCGCCTGAGCGAAGCCCGGCTCCCCGAGCCCGAGCGCGGAGCGTGGCGCGGGCTCGGCGTCTTCACCGCCAGCTTCGACGCCCGCGCCGCGCAGGCCGTCGCCGGGGCGGATGATGCCATGCTCGTCCGCTTCCTCGGCCGCAGCCTGCTGGAGCGCGAGGGCACGGAGCGGTTCAAAGTCCACGACCTCGCTGCGGAATACGCCTGCGCTCAACTCGCCAGTGAAGCCCTCACCGCCCTCCACCTCTCCCATGCGCGGCACTACACGGAGGTCGGCGATGAAGCGGACAGCACCTACTTGAAAGGCGACGCCGTGGGTGGCCTCGCGCTGTTCGACCGCGAGCGCGCGCAGATCGAGGTCGCGTGGGCGTGGCTCGCCGAACGTGAGGGTGAAGCCGCCGCCCGCCGCTCATCGCCCTCGTGGATGCCGTGGCCTATACCATCGCTCTGCGCTTCCAACCGCGTCAGCGCATCGCTTGGCGAGAAAGCCAGCTCCGTGCCGCCCGCCTCGTCGGCGACCAGCGTGGCGAAGGCAAAGCGCTGGGCAACCTCGGCGACGCACACGCCGACTTGGGTGACGCACGTCAGGCTATCGGGTATTACGAGCAGGCGCTGCTCATTGACCGCGAGATCGGCTACAAGCCCGGGGAAGGCAGCGACCTGTGGAATTCCGCCCGCGCGCACGCCTCGCTGGGGAACCGCCCCGAGGCCATCGCCCGCGCGGCGGCGGCGCTGGAGATTTACGAGGCCATCGCGCACCCGTCCGCCGCGAAGGTGCGGGCGAAGCTGGCGGAGTGGCGGGCAACGTAGTCCCACGCTACAGCGTACAGGACCGTGCGAACCAGCGGGTGCGGGCGAAGCAGGACGTGCGCGCCGATTTCGATTCCCCCACAAGCTGCCGTTGTCCATCGCGGCACGCTGAAGCGTGGGACTACTTTGCGCGGGTTGCAGTCAGTCCCGGTGGTAGGGCGTGCCGGCGTTGATGCAGCGGGCGCGGTAGAGCTGTTCGAGGAGGACGACGAGGGCGAGTTCGTGCTGGAGGGTGAGGGGACTCAGCGACCAGCACCAGTCGGCGGCGCGGCGGATGTCGTCGCTGTGGCCGTCGGCTCCGCCGATGAGGAAGGCGACGGATTTTGTGCGGTGGAGTTCCCAGTCGGAAAGTTTGCGCGCGAGTTCGCGGGAGGTGACTTGCTTGCCGTGTTCGTCGAGGACCACGCGGAGCATTCCTTCGCTGCGGGTGAGCAGGGCCTTGCTTTCCTCCTCGCGGGTGGAGGCGCGGAGGGATTCGAGTTCGATGCCGTTCTTCGCGGGGAAGCGCGCGAGGTATTCGGCGACGCCGGCCTTCGCAAATGCGAGGCGCGGCTTGCCGATGGCGAGGATGTGAAGGCGCATTACCTAGACGGGCGCGAAGTCAATCATCCGGCGCGCGGCGTCCACGCGGCAGACGATCACTTTTACTTCGTCGCCGATCTTGAAGATGCGCTTGGTGCGGCGGTTCACGAATTCCGAGCGCACGCGGTCATACGTGTAGGGACCGCCGGGGAGCGAATCGGCGGCGATGAGGCCGGTGGTGTCGGCATCGGGTAGCTCGACGGTGAGGCCGTGGATGCGGGTGTCGGAGACGATCGCGCGGAAGGTCTGCGGCTTCTGCGAGTCGAGTTGGCGCTGGAAGAATTCGATCTTCTTCACGAGGCGGCTCTCCTGCTCGGCCTGCGCGGAGGTGCGCTCGGTGTCGGAGATGTGCTTGGAGAGTTCCGTGAGTTCCTTGCGGCTTGTGCCGCGCTCGCCGGCGAGGACGCGGTGCGCGACGAGGTCGGCGTAGCGGCGGATGGGGCTGGTGAAGTGGAGGTAGTTCGCCTTGTGCAGGCCGTAGTGGCCGAGCGGGTCGGGGCTGTATGCGGCGCGGCGCAGGCTCTTGAGAAAATCAATCTTCAGCCGAAATTCGTCGGGCCTTCCGCGGATGGCGGTGAGCATTCGCATGACTTCCTTGCGCTGCGTCATGTCGCCGAGCTTCAGTCCGGCGGTGGCGGCATTTTTGCGGAATTCATTGAGCCGGTCCGGGTCGGGCTTTTCGTGAATGCGGTAGATGCACGGGACGTTGCGGCGCTGCGTTTCCTTCGCGACGGCTTCATTCGCGAGGAGCATGAATTCCTCGACGAGCTGGTGCGACTCGTCGTTGACCATGCGCTCCATGCGATCGGCGCGGCCCTCGGCGTCGAGCCAGATTTTGATCTCGGGAAAATCCAATTCGAGCGAGCCTGCGGCGAAACGGAGCTTCCGCACGACTGACGCGAGCTGCCAGGAGGCCTGCACGGCCTTCGGGACATCCGGGGAGAAGCCGGCGACGTGCTCGCCCTTAATCATCGCCATGGCCTGCTTATACGTGAGGCGCGCGTGGACCTGGATGACGGTCTTCGCAAAACGCACTTTCGTGATTTTTCCCTGCGCCGTGATGTCGAAGAAGACGGAGTGCGCGAGCCGCGGGATGCCGGCGCGCAGCGAGCAGAGATCGGCGCTGAGGCGGAAGGGGAGCATCGGGATGCAGCGATCCACGAGGTAGGTGGAGTTCGCGCGGCGGCGGGCCTCCTTGTCGAGCGCGCTGCCGGGGCGGACGTAGTGCGCGACGTCGGCGATGTGGACGGTGAGCTGCCAGCCGTGCGCGGTGCGCTCGACGGAGACGGCGTCGTCGTGATCCTTCGCGTCGTCGGGATCGATCGTGAGGACGAACTGTCCGCGGCAGTCCTCGCGTTTCGCGATGATGTCGTCAGAAATATCGTCGGGCACCGCAGCGGCTTCGCGCTCGCAGGCTTCGGGAAATTCCGCGGGCAAGTCGTGGCCTCGGATCACGGAGAGCATGTCCACTCCGGGTGCGCCGGCCGCGCCGAGCAGTTCGGTGAGGCGGCCCGTTGGGAGTTCGCCGGGGTCGTTCCACGGGTCGAGGTGCAGCACGACTTTGTCGCCGACGCGCGGAGGGCGGGAAAGCGGCTTGCCGCCGCTGCGCACGAGGAAGACGTGCGGGTTCCGCGGGTCGTCCGGGATGACGACGGCCTGGCCGTGCTGCTTTTGGAAAAGGCCGATGATCGTCTCGTGCGCGCGCTCGATGACTCGCGTGATGCGCGCCTGTTCGCCTTGCGACGGCGTGGCTTCGACGGTGTCGCCATGCAGAGCGGTGCCCGTCATGCCGTCGGCGATCCACGCGATGAGGCGGTCGTCCGCTGCGATGAGGCGCGCGCCTCCACGGATGTTGAAGAGCAGCTTGCCTTGGAGATTGCGGGATTTTGGTTTCAAATTGGGTCTCATTTACAAGCGGGCCTTTCGTGCTGCGGCGACAAATTCCGTGGCGCGCGCACTCAGCGCGCCCCAGTCTGCGGATGCGAAGATTTCCTTCGTGAGCAGCGTGGAGCCTGCGCCGATGGCGGCGGCTCCGGCCTTGAAATAGTCGGGCATATTTTGCGGCGTGACGCCGCCGGTTGGGATGAGTTGCAGCATGGGCAGCGGTGCGAGGATCGAGCGGATGTAAGCGGGGCCGAGATTCTCGGCGGGGAAGATTTTCACGAAGTCGGAGCCGAGTTCATGCGCGGTGAATGCCTCGGTGGGTGTCGTTGCGCCACACGCGATCGGGATTCCGTAGCGGTTGCAAATTTCGATCACGCCTGGTCGCACGACGGGCGTGACGACAAACTGCGCGCCCTCGAGCATCGCCTGCCGCGCGGTCTCGGAATCGAGCACGCTGCCGACGCCCATCACGATCTTGTCGCCAAGCGCCGCACGCGCTTCGCGGATCACTTTGAGCGCGCCGGGCGTGGTCATCGTGACCTCGATGGCGTGGATGCCGCCGGCGACGAGCGCGTGGATCGCATCGGGCAATCTGTCCGCATTTTCGGTGCGCAGGATGGCGATGACGCCGGGATCCGCGAGCCTGCGGACGATGTCCATTTTCTTCATCCCGGACAATGCACCCGCCGGGGGGCGGTGTGGCAAGCTCCGAGCTACCCGCGCTTGCGGAGCTGCCCGGTGACGACGGTGCGCAGCGACTTCAGCGCGAGTTCCTGGATGCTGTATGGCTTGCGGATGAAATCGCTGGCGGTGTGCATCGTGGACTTCGTGCGGGTATCGAGCGAGCCGTCTCCGGTGACGAAAAAGATCGGCGTCCCGCTGTGCTGTTCCATCGCGCGGATTTGCTCGGCGAGCTCGAAACCGTCGAGTTCCGGCAGGTGAACGTCGAGGAGGATGAGGTCGCATTGCATCGAGGAAAGTTCGACGATGGCGTTGCCGGAATTGCGCGACTGCTCGGCGCGGATGCCGACGAGCCCGAGCGCGTCCATCGCGGTGGCGCAACTGTCCGGATCGTCGTCCACGATGTAAACGCAGACGTCGTCCAGCCGGATGCGCTTTTCGATTTCCGGATCGGAAAGAAGGAGCGCGATGAACTCGATGCCCTGGTCCATCGTGCGCACCATGCGCTGGCCAATCGCATCGGGGATCTCCATGAGGTCGCCGATCAGGTTTGCGAGAACCGTGCAGGCGTGCTGCAGGATGGCGTGGCCGTTCTTCGCCGCGTGATCCAGGACCGTGCGCGTGTGCGATTCCATCTCGGAGAGCACGCCGGGCTGCTGGTGATCGGCGGTGAACATCTGGTGGCTGCGGCACAATGCGGCGAGCGCCTCCTCGGGCGCGTCGGGGGCATCCGGGCTGCGCGCAACAGCGGGCGACGCCGGACGCTTGGTGCGCTTGGCCAGGAGGCGGGCTTCGGCGAGCTTTGCGCTGAGTTCGCGGATTTCCCGCTGCGCGTTCTCGAGCTTCGCGTTTAGGTCAATCATCCCGAGCCGGCGCTCTTCAAAGAGCGCCTCCGGCCTGGCGCGCTGGGCCGCCGTATTTTCGCTTTGGTGGATGGCCATCGCGAAACGCTCGACCTCTGCGGCCTGCTCGTTGAGCTGCGCTTCGAATTCGGCCTTCCGCTGCGCAATCTCCTCCCTGAGTGCGTCGCGCTCGTGGGAGAGGAATTCGATTTGCGCCTGCGCCGCGGCGAGGGAGGCATTCGCTTCGCCGATGAGCGCCGCATGTCCGGCGCCCTCCAGCACGGCAGCGTCCGTCGCGATCCGGATGCTGGCCAGTTCGGCGGAGAGATTCGCCTCGTCTTCTGAAATGGTCTTGCCCGCCTCCTGCGCGGCGGCGAGCTGGCTTTGAAGTTCGATGATCGCGCCTTCGAGCTGTTCGACGCGCTGTGCATCGGTGCCGGAGGCGGTGGCTTCGAGCACGCCCTTGATGTCAGCGAGCTGGGCCTGGCATTCCTGTGCGAGCCTTTCCGCGGCTTCGCGTGCGTAGCCTGCCTCCGCATTTTCATCCTCGAGGTCGCTCACCCGCTGCTTGAGTTCTGTGACCTGCGCCGACATGCCGTCGCGCGCCTGCCGGAGCGAGTCGAGCTGGGTGCCAAGTTCGCTGCCGCCCTTTTTCCTCGCGGCTGCGAGCTCCTGCCGCGTCTCGGCGAGCGCCTTCTGCGCCTCAGCGATGGCCTTCTGCGCGTCGGTGAAATTTTTCCTGTGCAGCGCCGCCATTTCCAGCGCCTCGTCCCGCTCGCCCTTGAACAGATCGCGCTGCCGGTTTGCCGATTCCCGCTGGCGGAATGCCTCTGCGCGCTGCTTTTCGGAGTCCTCGATCTGCCGGTTCAGTTTCTTCTTTTCGCGCACCGCAGCGTCGCGTTCGTCGTTCGCCTCGCGGATTTCGGATTCGGCACGCTTGAGGCGCTGCTTCAGATCGGAAATGGCCGGGCCGTACTGCGCCTGCTGCTCGACCAGCATGTCGCGCTCGCGGATGAGTGACTTCATCTGCCCGTTGTCTTTGGGGCTTGATTCGATCCTTTCCTCCAAGTCGAGCATCTGGCTGCGCAACTGCTCGCACTCCTCCTCGGCCTGCCGCTGGCGTCGGCGCGCATCACGCGCCGTGTTCTGAAGCGTCTCGATGAGATTCCCTATCTCCCGCGTCGGATCACGTCCCTGCGAGAGGAAATCCGCGGGAAGGGCGGCAACGGGATCGGGTAGATCCGCCATGCCGGGAAATTCGGTGATCTTTTGGGAAGCTTTTGCCATGGGATGCCCGCCGCCGTGCGTAACGGCAACCGGACAACTGCTTTGAAAGCAGGCGACGTGCCGGAGACGGCGCGGCTTTTTCGCCTACGCCACCCCGGCGACTTGGAAGCCGGCCTTTTCGAGAAAGGCGCGGATCTTTCCCGGCTGGTCGCCTTGCATCTCGATCGTCCGTTCGCGAACCGTGCCGCCCGTGCCGATCGCGTGGCGCAGCTCGCGCGCCAGGTCTTCCATCGCGGGCTTCGTGAGCGACGTCGGGAAATCGTGGATCACGATCACGGTCCTGCCGCCGCGATGTGCCGTCTCGCGGCGGAGCACGACCCGGCCAAGTTTCTTCGGTTTCGCAGTTTCGGCGGCGGGCCGCGCCGGTGCGGACGGCGGCGACGGAGCAGGCGGCAGCGGACTGAGATCGAGGCCGGACAGAGCTTGTCCGAGCCCGGCGAGGCCTTGCTGCTGCGGATTCATGGGGATGCGGTTTTGTTTTTCAGGGCGCATGGATGTGTGACCGTTTCGCCACGAAGTGCCTGTTTTACAATTCAAGAATCGGGACTAACCTCCGTGGCATTCGGCGACCCATGAAAAATCCCACCCTGATCGTCAGCGCAGTCCTCGCGTGGTTTTCCACGACGGATTCCGCGCTCGCACAGACCGTCGCGAATCCAGCGCCCGTCAGCGCGGAGCAGACGAAAAAGTCGCCATTCTCCATGGTCGGGCAGCTCATCTTCCGCAGCGGCCAGTCATACTACCAGGGCAGCGGTTCGGTCGTGTACGGGAAGAGCGTGCTGACTGCCGCGCACAACGTCTGGGATCCGGTGAACGGCTGGAGCACCGATGTGCGTTTCAACCGCGCACGCAGCGGTGCGGACATCGCGTCGCGCACATTTGCAAACCGACTCTTCGTCTTCGGCAGCTACCGGACCGCCGCCGCGCGCTACGGGCAGGATTCGGTGCGCTCCTTTGCCAGCGACCTTGGCGGGCTGAGGTTCAATGTCGCGCCTGCCGCGGGAGCGTTCGCCGGCTGGCGTGCGGACCCGCGCTTGCTCACTGCCGGGAATCCCGTGCTGTGCCTCGGCTACGGCGCGGAGTTTCACAGCGGGAATGATCTGCTGTCCGTCCGATCGGCGGCGGGATTTTTTCCAGTGCTCGGCGCGTTCATGGAGAGCACGTCGCTCACATTCGAGGGCGGCATGAGCGGCGGGCCGATCCTCGCCGAAGTGGCGCAGGATGATTTTCGCATCGTGGGAATCATCGTCGCCAGCTCGACAACGCCGCCCGCGGCGGGCATCCGCGCGCTCGATGCGGCAGGCGCGGCATTCGTCGCGACGTACCTGCGCTACTGATCGGGAAAGTGTGCAGCGGCGCGTCGCCCGCCGGCATCTGAACTGCCCCATGCAAACTTCCCGCGTTCTCAGATTCCTCGCCCTCCTCGCGCTGCTCATTGTCGCGGGATATTTTCTCGGCAAGCGCTTCAGTCAGCCGCGCGCTTCCGCAGGCAAGTCGCAGCGGCCGCCCGCCGCCCGCGAAATTGCCGGTTCTCAAAATCTTGCGGAGAGCCGCGCACTTTCGCCTGCCAATCTGCTCTCGCAAATCTTCGACCGCCTGCGCGATGGCAGCCTCCAGCCCGGCGACCTCGCCGCGATGCGCAGGATGCTCCTCGCCGTCGATCCGCACGAGGCGATGGCTGCGATCCTCTCGTTTCTGGCGACCGGGCGCGACGCGCGCACAGGCGAGGGCTTCGCGATCCAAAAGGGCGGGGGACTCGCCGCTGCGCCGACCTTCCGCGTGATGCTGCTCGACCTGCTCGGCCGTATCGCACGCGACGCGGGCAGCGAGGATGCGCTCGCATTTTCCCGCGCGCTGCTCACGCGCAAGACCTCCGCCGACGAGTGGGCAATCGCCCTGCGCAACGTCGCGTGGGCCGCGCCGGGGGAACGTGCATTTCTCGCGGAGAAAATGCGCGAGATGTTTGCTTACCAGCCGTGGCGTCAGCAGCCGGGCGCGGGATTTCTTGAGGCGTTCGATGTGATCGTCTTCACGCGCGACGTGACCTTCGCCGCCGATCTCGCGGCGATGGCGACGAGCGAAGACGAGGCGACCCGGCGCGCCGCTGCCGCCGCGATGGACCGCCTCAGCGAGATGGCGCCGCTCGACGTGATGAACTACCTGAACGGCCACCCGGCGGAGTTCGCCGACCGTCCGTTCCTGCGCGCGGATTATTTTTCCAAGGCCGACCTCTCGCAGCCGCAGCAGCGGCAGGCCATCGAGGCATACCTCGCGCGCGCCGATGTCACCGTCGCCGAAAAGGACAAGCTGCTCTCGGTCCTTGCGAGCCCCGGCAGTTTCGTCGGCGACACGCTCGTCACCGAGCCCTCCGCCGCGGACGATCCTCCAGAGCGCACCGCCGGCCTGCGTGCAGCCGTCGGCGAATGGGTGAAGGGAAACCGCTTCCCCGATCTCCGGGGCCCGCTCGCGCAGCTCCAGCAGCGCATCGCGGAGTAGCGCGCTCAGCGCTCGCGGCGGATTCGCACGCCGGTGAACTCCGCGTCCGGCAGGAAAAATTTCCGCAATTCCACCTCGACTGCATTCAACGCGAAACGGCGGAGCAGCAGCGATGCGATTTCCTCCGCGAGCGTCTCGATGAGCGTGCGTTCGCCGTCCGCCGCGTGCGCTTTCACGGCCTGCGCCACAGCGTCGTAGTCCACCGTCCGTGCGAGCCGGTCGCGCAATTCGCCGAAGCCAACGCTCGGTTCGAGCACGATGGATGCGAGCATACGCTGCGGCTTGCTGCGTTCCTCCTCCGTCGCACCGATGCGCGTGGAAAGCTCCAGCTTCGAGATGAGGATTTGGTCGGGTTGGAGCGGCATTTCAAAATTACCCCACACGGAATTTCACATCGCGCACCGTGCGTCCGAAGCGCGCCTTGAGCTTTGCGAGGATGTCGGCGCGCAGGGTGCGGTCCAGTTCGTAAAGCATCGAGGGCTGGAGGACGCGGATGTGCAGGACGCCTTCCACGAGGCGTTGCGGGCAGGAGTGCTGCGCGATGAATGCGCCCACGATTTCCTGCCATGCGCGCAGGATTTCCTCCTCGCGCACGCGCTTCCCGAGGCCAAGCTGCGCGATGACTTTCTCCAGCACGCCGCCGATGGGCCGCGAGGTGTCCTGCGTGAATGGCCGCTCGGGCATTCCGCGCCAGTCAGCGATGACCTTGGAGCGCAGTTGCGGATTCATGCCGGGAACTGAGCACGCAAACCGTGCCTGGCGCACGTCTTTTCCGCGTGCCGCAATCGGTGTTCCGGATTCGGCCTATTCGCCGTCGCTGCCGATCGCCTCGACCGGGCAGCCTTCCATGGCTTCCTTGCAGAGCTTTTCCTCGTCGGGATTTTCCGGCTGCTTGTAGAGGAAGCTGTGGCCGCCGTCGTCGTTGCGCTTGAAATTCGCTGGTGCGGTCTCGCGGCACAGGTCGCAGTCGATGCACTGGTCATCCACGTAGAATTTGCCAGAGACGTTTTCGGGATACTTGTTTGCTTGGTCGGCCATGGTCGGAAAGTGGGCGGCGAAACTAGCGGGCACCTTCCGTTCGGCAACGCAATTTTTTGCGGGAAAATTCCAGTGGTGATTCCGCGCCGCATTCGGATACTCACTGCGGCTTCTCACTTTCAAACCATGACCGACAAACCCGCTCCCAAACTCGTCTCCGCCGAAGGCTGGCATGTGCTGCATCTTTTCTACAAGGTAGAGCACGGCCAGTGGGCGATGCTCTCGCCGGAGGAAACCATGCGCGCACGCACGAACCTCAGCGATCTCGTCGAGGAAATCCGCGGGACCGCGGGCTGCCAGTTGCTCACGTTCTCGATGGTGAGCCCGAAGGCAGACATCGGATTCATGCTGCTCTGCGCGGACCTGCACGACGCGAACCGCATCGAGAAACGCCTCACGCTCTCGCTCGGACCGGATGTGCTCACGCCGACCTACAGCTTTTACTCGATGACCGAGCGCAGCGAATACACATCCACCGAGGAGGAATACGTCGCCGAACTCACGGGCAAAGGCATCGCCGCGGGGACGCCCGAGCACGAGAAATCGCTCGGCGAATGGCGCACACGCATCGAGCACTATCTCCAGCACCGGCTCTACCCCGTGCTTCCGCAATGGGAGGCGATGTGCTTTTACCCGATGAGCAAACGCCGCGGAACCGACGGCCAAAACTGGTACGCGCTCTCGCACGCCGAGCGGAAGGAACTCATGGGCGGCCACGCGCGCGTCGGGCGCAAATGGGCGGGAAAAATCCTCCAGCTCATTACGGGCTGCACGGGGCTGGATGATTGGGAGTGGGGCGTGACGCTGCTCGCGCATGACCCGATGGACCTCAAGGGGATCGTGTACGAGATGCGTTTCGATGAAGTGACGCATCGCTTCGCGGAGTTCGGGGATTTCTACGTCGGCCTCCAGTTGCCGATGGATGAGATTTTCCGGCGACTGATGCTCTGAGCGGCTGAGTAAGAAGTCCCGAAAGGCCGGAAGACAGGCGTCCTCGCCTGTCATGGTAAACAGGCTTCCAGCCTGTTCGCTCCCGGCACGGCAGGCCGGAGGCCCGCCTGCCCTCACAGCCGGGACGGCTGTTTTCCGTCGCCGCAAGTTTCCCGTCCCAAGTCGCCCGGCTGCTGATATTCT
>Ga0209596_1001382_pt1 | contig 20942 bp, 18 predicted proteins | sample M_130807_MF_Meta_FD_187314 | JGI IMG/M metagenome (GOLD analysis project Ga0209596, IMG submission 187314) | Freshwater microbial communities from Lake Montjoie, Canada to study carbon cycling - M_130807_MF_MetaG (SPAdes) (version 2) | ecosystem: Environmental > Aquatic > Freshwater > Lake...
CCGTAATCGTGGCACTGGAATTAGGCATAAATATAAGTCTAGATTGCGACAGTTCTAGATGTGGGTTCGATTTGCGCTGCTTCTCTTAGGTGCGTAGTCGTATAGATATTCTTGCTTTGTTAGTGCTTGAATTTTGTTCATCACCTCGTCGGTCAATTCTCTTAACACTTCAGGGTCATCAATTCGCAACATGTACTCGCGAGTATCAATCGGTTGACCGATCTCAATTGTGCAACTCTTGCCGAATTTTGGCATGACCGTGTCCGGAGCCATGATCTCACTCGTGCCAGTTATCCCAACAGGAAAAATTGGACAACCAAACTTAAGTGCCAATCTCGCCGCGCCGGTGCGGCCTTTGTAAAGTTTGCCGTCCCGACTGCGTGTGCCCTCAGGAAATATTCCGAATAATTCCCCTCGCGCTAAAACAGCTTCAACTGCCACCATCGCTGAAGTTGCGCTGTCTCCCCCGCTTCGATCAAGTGGGATCATGCCGATTTTTGTAAATAGCCAACGTGTCTTCCAAGAGTCCATATATTCGCTTTTACCAACCACAGACATGTTGCGTGGAGAATGTGTCAGCAAAAATACCGAGTCAAGAAAACTAATGTGGTTGGCACACAAAATCGCTGGTCCAGATTCCGGAATCTGATCGAATCCAATCAGCGTAAATTTACAAAACCGATTGACAAAGAACCTGACGAACGGTCTGAATCGCGTCTGAAACTTAGTAGCTCCAGCAAACTTCAGCGGATCAAAACTAGCTTTAGAGTTTCGCTTGAATAACGACATGATTCTTAACTTAACTTATTCAATCTCGACTCCCAAAAGTTTTGCTGATGCCGTAACGCTGTGCCCAGAGGCAACAGCAGCGTCAAGCACTGCGATTGCGCTCGGAACATCTAAATCATCATCAAGAGCCGAACGAACATCGGCGAGCCCTGCTGTCCCGTCGCCCTTCTTTGCATTTGACCACTCATCAAGCCTGGCGAGTGCTGCTGGCATTGCTGAAGAATCCCATTGCCATTCTTTTCGATAATGATTAATTATCAGCGCTAAGCGAATTGCCCGAGGGTCATAAATTTTTCGCAAACGATCAACAAATTCAAGATTTCCCAAACTCTTTGACATTTTTGTTCCGTCCATAAACACCATTGCAACATGCATCCAATGTTTGACGAATTGCTTTCCGGTTGCGGCCTCTGATTGAGCACGCTCACACTCATGATGCGGAAAGATTAAATCGCTTCCACCACCGTGCAAATCAATCGTCGTACCGAGATCTCGCAGCGCCAATGCCGAGCATTCAATGTGCCAACCTGGTCTTCCTGGGCCCCAGATCGTGTCCCAACTTGGCTCGTCTGGCGCAGATGGTTGCCACAATACGAAATCGAGAGGATTCCTTTTATCTGGATTATCTAGGTCACCGCCTCGTTCTGCTGCGTACCGCAACATTGTTTCATTGTCATAATTTGAGACACTTCCAAAAGACTCAAACTTCGTCACATCAAAATAGACACTGCTGCCGCATTGATAAGCAAAACCTCTGTCTAAAACCATGGCAATAAATTTTCGAATATCGGGAATCGCCGAAGATGCGCGAGGCTTACTGAAAACATCCAACACATTCAGGGCTTTCATGTCTGCATCAAACCTTGCTTCTTCGCCAGCAGCAAGATCTAAATAATGCACACCAAGTTCTCTGGCTTTTGCAAACAGCGGATCGTCAACATCAGTTACGTTACGAACGCACTTGACGGTATGACCTTTATCAATTAGTCGGCGTTGCAAAATGTCGTAACTTACAAAAGTGAAAGCATGACCAATGTGTGTTGCATCGTAAGGCGTTATGCCACATGTGTACATTAAAACTTCTTTGTTTGGCACAAAATCTACGACACTTCTTTTTACAGTGTCGTACAACTTCATCGTCACTTAGATTTACCGCGATCTGGGATACCAGTGAGCCGTGGCGCAACCCGAGTTTTGTAACGCACATTTAATTGCAGCAACACTGCTGTAAAGGCTTCAATCGCTAAGGCATTTGACAAACTGCCAGCATTCAATGGGCGACAACCAGGTATGCGCAAAACAATTTCAGAAATAGCCGCCGTTGCCGTCGTGTCATCTGAGCAGATCAGTACATCGCTGTCTACTTCATGAGCCAAGTTGCCCAATTCTGTTGCTGGCAAATGTTGAAACGCTGCAACTACTCGAGACAACGGAATCTCAGCCTGAATATGCGCAGCGATACTGCCACGCGGCGGCACTAATGGCTGAAATTCTTTGCCCACTCGAACTAATGCGTTTGCCATTGTCACAACTATTTTGCCGACCAACTGTTGCGTGTGCTCGTTAACAATCGTTGCAGCCGAGTCCCACGGTGTTGCAATAATTACTATTTCACAGTTTGCTGCAGAGTCGTTGTCGCCACCATTTAGATTTAATTTAAAGTCAGGCCACTTGCGCGCGAGTTCGGCGCAGATGCCCACCGCTCGTTGAGAATCACGAGAACCGAGAAGTACATCACAGCCAATAGAAGCCAAGCGCAATCCAAGGGCACTTCCCGCGGGGCCTGTTCCACCAAGAATTCCAATCCGCATGACACGCAACGCTATCTAGTTCGTTGTCTCGCTAGCGAACCATAAAAGCGTCGTATGTTTCAAAGATTGATTGCACAGACTCATCGAAACTGCTCACAAATCAACTACCGTTTGACCAATGGGAATTCTGGATGGGAAAAATATTGTTATAACTGGGGTACTTACTGATGCTTCATTGGCCTTCGGCGTCGCGCAACTCGCGCAACAAGAGGGCGCAAATGTCGTGTTGACTGGTGCCGGTCGTGGCTTGTCGATTACACAACGCACTGCCCGGAAGTTAGCAAAGCCAGCACCAGTTGTTGAGTTCGACGTAACCGTAGATGCACACACGCAAAGTGCCCGCGACGAAGTCAAACAACACCTTGGAGTTGTAGATGGCGTATTGCATTCAATTGGTTTTGCGCCGGCTGCATGTCTTGGCGACGATTTTATGGCGGCCAGTTGGGCTGATGTTGCAGTGGCGATGCAAATTTCTGCATACTCGTTGAAGACACTCGCAGAGTCATTCACGCCGTTGATGACGAACGGCGGCTCAATCGTTGGTCTTGATTTTGACAACACTGTTGCTTGGCCCGCTTATAACTGGATGGGTGTTGCAAAGTCGGCGCTCGAGAGCACTAATCGTTACTTGGCCAAGGCTCTCGGAGCAAAACAAATTCGTTGCAACTTAATTGCCGCTGGCCCGATTCGCACAATGGCAGCGAAGTCAATCCCGACTTTCGGATCGTTTGAAGATGTGTGGGGTGAGCGCGCACCACTTGGATGGAACGTCAACGACTCGAACTGCGTCGCTCGTAGTTGCGTGGCGATGCTTAGCGACTGGTTTCCTGCGACAACCGGGGAGATCGTGCATGTGGATGGTGGCTTTCACGCGATGGGTGCGTAATTGAAAAAAAATAATTTATTGAAAATTTCGTTCGCTGCCCCAATCTTAGTTTCAGTATTAATCGCTAGTTCGCCTGCACTGGCGTCAACATCGTCGTCAATCACAGTGTCTACTGCTCAAGATGCAGAAGTTTCGGCGCAAGTTGAGGCAATGGGTGTCGACGCAGGATACGAAGCGCAATGGGGACTTCAGATAATACACGCCAACGAAGTTTGGAGCGTCTCAACTGGTGCAAATGTAATTGTTGCCGTAATTGACTCAGGGTCTGGACCGAACAACGATCTTCAACAAAATATTTTGCCAGGCCGCTCAATAATTCGTGGTCGATTTTCTGAAGGCGGAAACGATGTCGACTCAATTGGGCACGGAACACATGTTGCTGGGATCATTGCAGCACAATCAGACAATGACATCGGCATCGCTGGTGTGGCTCCAAGTGCGAAGATTCTTCCGATTCGAGTACTCGACAGCAATGGCGACGGTTCGGAGAGCGATGTCGCGCTTGCGATTCGATTTGCCATTGAAAGTGGTGCACGGGTAATCAACCTTTCACTCGGTGGGATAGGTCAATCAGAAACATTACAAAGCGCCATTCGATTGGCTGCTGAGAGAAATGTGCTGGTCGTAGCAGCCGCAGGAAACGCGGGCCCAACCGCTGCGACTACTTATCCAGCAGGAAATGACCAAACACTTGCAGTTACCGCAGTAGATCAAACGATGACTGCGCCATCATTTACACAACGCGGAAGTTACATCGACATTTCAGCACCTGGCACCGGAATTTGTTCGACTGTCAGAATTGGAGCCCGTATTGACTCGACGCGCAGTTGCGTCAGTGCTACGGAACCGTATCTAACAATGAATGGCACATCAATGGCCGCAGCATTTATCAGCGGCGTAGCGGCATTGATCATTGCAGCAAACCCTGCGCTGACGGCTATTCAAGTTCGCGAAGTGATTCTGGCAACCGCAACTGACATTGGCGTGCCCGGTCGAGACGATGTTTTTGGCACGGGTCTCGTAAATGTTTATGCAATTTTTAGAGCACTTGGATATCTCGCGAATGAAACTGCGTATCCGACGTTCTCAACTCTGGCCCGAATTGGTGTCGAAATTGTTGCCAGTACTTTGCAATTACCGAAATCAGAAAGATTGCAGTGGTACCGATGTAGTTCGCCGGGCGAAGCAACTCTGACAGTGCCTGTTGACTGTGTTGCAATTGCTCAGGCACAACAACTCGCCTATACGCCAACCCTAAGTGACCTCGGTTCTTTTTTGCGCCTGGGAGATTTAGTAACACTTGGCGGAACACCACAAATTCGATTTTCATCTTCAACAATGCGCGTCGCCGGGGTTTGGACATCCTCCTCAGCAATTGAAACCGGCACAAATATCGCTGTAAAAGACTTGATTAGAAGTGTTTCGCGCGGCAAACCGAGTGCGCGAATTATTTCTGGACCTTGCGATCTAAAAAAAGGTTCCGTAATTATGTTCAAACAAGTTGGTAAGTGCCAAATACGTATCAGTGTCTCTTCGGTAGCTAAATTTCCAAAACTTAGTAGCACGGTAATGGTTGATGTTGTTGAAGTGGCGAAGATTTAAAATGCCAAATCAACTTGCAAATGAATCAAGTCCGTACCTTCGACAACATCAAGACAATCCAGTTGACTGGTTCAGTTGGGGCGAACAAGCTTTCGATTTAGCGAAACAACGCAATGTCCCCGTGTTGCTGTCAGTTGGATATTCGGCCTGCCATTGGTGCCACGTCATGGCTCACGAATGCTTTGAAGATCACGAAACCGCAAACCTGATGAACAAACTTTTCGTGAATATCAAAGTAGACCGAGAAGAACGACCCGATATTGACGCGCTGTATATGGATGCAGTGCAGGCAATGTCTGGTCGTGGCGGATGGCCGATGACAGTTTTTATGACACCAGATGGCCGACCTTTTTTTGGTGGAACATATTTTCCTAAACCGTCATTTATTCAGCTGATGAATGCAATTAACGATGCTTGGCACAATCGACGCGACGATATTGACAACAATATTTCGGCGCTTGTTGAATCTCTGGATCGAACTGCACAAATCAAACCCGACGAAACGTTGCCATCTATTGATCTGTTTCATCAAGCAGTTAATGGGCTGAGTCAATCTTTTGATGCCAATTGGGGTGGCTTCGGTGGTGCACCAAAGTTTCCGAGCACAATGAACCTTGATTTGCTGCTGAGAAGTTTTCTTAACGACGGCAGCCCGACGACGCGAAATATGTTGACAACAACTCTGGATGCGATGGCTTCAGGCGGAATGTACGACCATTTGGGTGGAGGATTTTCGCGCTACAGCGTTGACGAAAAATGGCTGGTGCCCCACTTCGAAAAGATGCTCTACGACCAAGCCCTGCTCGTTCGTGTCTACACACATGCTGCGGTTGCGTTTAACCAACCGGGGTGGCGACAAGTAGTTGAAGAAACAATTGAATACCTTTTACGCGATTTACGACACGACAACGGCGGATTTTTCAGCGCACAAGATGCTGATTCGCTTGATGAACATGGTCATTCTCATGAGGGACATTTTTATGTCTTCACCCCCGCGCAGGTACGGGCAATTTTGCCTGAAGAACTAGTTGATACCGCACTTCAATGGTACGAAATTACTGACGCTGGCAACTTTGAGGGATCAAATATTCCTACGCGATTGAATCATCGTGGAGAATTTAAACGCACCAACGAAGTTGACGAGATTCGAAGTCTGTTGTTAGAGGCACGCTCATTACGTACTTGGCCATTACTCGACGACAAAGTTTTAACCGAATGGAACGCGATGATGACATCTTCGCTTGTTGAGGCGGCGGTTCTATTTGATCGCCAAGACTGGCTCGATGCCGCACAACGAAACGGCGAGTTTATGCTTCGCGAATTGCGCGATAAGAACGGTCGTTGGCTTCGTAGTTGGCAAGAATCTGGGGTGCCACAGGCCAGACACCGCGCACTAGCCAGCGACTTGGCGAATCTGATTGACGCCTTCACTCGACTTGGTGAAGCAACAGGCAAATCAACTTGGATTAATCACGCGTGTGAAGCTGCAAACCAACTTCTCAGTAATTACTGGGACTCAACAAATTTTGGTTTTTTTACGATTGCCAACGATGCTGAGCAGTTGATAGTTCGGCAAAAAGATTTACTAGACAATGCAACGCCGTCTGCTAATTCGACTGCCGCGTTAGCACTGCTACGTCTTGGCGCATTAACTGGTAATAAGAAATACCATGACGCGGCTTTAAATATTTTACGATTGTTCTCACGAATTGCAGCAAGTGCACCGAGCGCGTTTTCGAATTTAATTAATGCAATACATCTACAGAATGTTGGCGTTACCGAAATTGCAGTTACAGGATCTCGCGCAGATTTACTCAAAGAATTGCAAAAAAATTGGCTACCGACAGCAGTAGTTGCCTGGGGTGAAAAATATGATTCACCGATATGGAGTGACCGACCAGAGGGTTTTGCATTTGTCTGCCAGAACTACACCTGCGCTGCTCCGGCATCAACCATTGACGAACTAAAAAAATCTTTACGCTCAATTTTGAACTAGGTTTAAACTAGTGTCGAACTAGTTTTAGTTCTACCACCTTCCAAAATGTGCGATCTGTGCTGGGGTGCGTCTGGTGCGGCTTGCGCTCAAACCTTTCGCACTCGACGTATCACTACTGTGATCGTGAGTTCGTGGCCAACCCATCGCCACTGCGCCGATCAATTGCAAATCTTGCGGCACGCTTAACAGTTTTCGTAATTCGACCTCGCCAGAGAACACCGCGAAAAACAGTGCGCCAAGCCCAAGATCATGGGCGGCCAACAACAGTGTCATCGTTGCGAATGATGCATCCACTGTCCAATAAGGAGTTGGCCAACTTGATTCACCAGCACCTAACCCCGTTGAAGCTTTATCCGACTCGCTGTACCGCGCAACATAAGCCGAAGAATCAGCAAAAACTAAGCCAATGATTGGAGCATCAAGTAAATGTTTCCATTTAAATGAAGAACGCTTTTCAACTGGCAATGTTGTATCCCAAAACTTAGAAGTTTCACCGTCTTGCAAAACCAAAAAATGCCAACCTTGAGTTTTGCCCGCTGATGGTGCCCGCGATGCGAGATCGACTATTCGTTCAATTAATTCCGGTGCGACTGGGTCGTTACGAAAAGATCGCACCATCCTGCGCGAGCGAACACAGTCCGCAAACTGCACGGCAAAACTCTTAGTGTTTGCCGAGCTTCAAAAGATTTTCGGTCATTGTCCAGCCATGCACCACGAGCACTCCAGCCTTCTTCGCCGAGACAGTCTTAAACATCGCATTAATATCTGCTGGAGCCTTACCCGGTTTGAGCGATTGAAAATCCATAAATCCGCTTTGGCCATTGCTCTTGATCACAAAAGATTGTTCGTCGTAAGTCGATTCGCAGCCAAAGCGACGAGCCAGCCGGCGACCCCAAGCACGCTCTTCGCCGACTGCCTTGTGATCAGGTCGAGGAATCATTTCTGTGAGTGACTTGAACGCCTCAAGCGCGTCAGAGTCAATGAATCGTGACCCAACGACAACATCTTCGTCTGGAAACGCCATTAGTGCACGGTGGTATGCCTCACTCATTAGACCTTTTAGAATCTGATCTCGTTTCGTTGTCGGTTTGACGCTCAGCATGCCCAACAAAACACACGGCGTGCCACCGATGCGCTCAAGCGTTGAAAACATGAAACCATGCAACTTGTTATCAAGTCGCGCACTTGCAAATAGAACCCAATCTTCTTTTGCTTTTGAAATTGCGCCGATTCCGAATGAACCACCCATCGATGCGAGTTCGTCAAGATCAGTATCAGTTAATTGTGAAGCATCTTTGGTCTTGACAACAAGCGACATAACACCTCTATTCTGCCAGCAAAAATGCCCAATTCCGATGGTGCGGGTTAATTAACTGTATTGAATTATTTAACCGATATAAACGCTGTCACCGTAAGACGCACGAAGTCTTCCCATTACGCGATCAATATCCACATTAAACTCATCAGGAAGTCGCAACGCAGTAGTACCGATGTGCAATTGAACTGGTGTCTGCCCAGTGTGCTCGCGCAATAAATCTCGCAACTCGTTGAGGTCTTCAGGCGATGGCGAAACACCTGGCATGTCAATATGCACACTCAAATCACTCGCCCGCATCGGTTCGACAATTTGAATCTCTTGAGCATTGAACGCAATCAATGACTCATCGCGTCGATCAAGTCGACCACGCACTAGAACGATCTTGTCTTCTTCGATTAGATGGCCGAATTTTTCATAAGTTTTTGGAAACACCGTAACTTCAATCGAACCTTGCAGATCTTCAATTTTCAGAATTGCCATTTGTGCACCCTTGCGCGTGAACTTGCGGTCAACAGAAGTGATTACTCCGCCTAGTTTCAAGAATGCACCATCTGGTTTTTCTTCAAGATCAATTAACGAACACTCAACCTTTCGACGCAACTGGCCTTCAACCCCGCGCAGTGGGTGATCAGAGACGTACAGGCCCAGCATCTCACGCTCAATTTTGAGTTGCTCTGACTTCTCATAATTAATTTGTGGAATCTCTATTCGCTCAGAATAACCAGACCCAGAATCATCGTTGTCGCCGAACAGACTCATCACCCCTTGATCGCGTTCACGACGACGCAACAAAGTGTTTTCAATTATCGGTTCAAATACTGCAAGCAATCCCTTACGCGGGTGGCCGAGCGAGTCAAATGCGCCAGCCTTTATTAGAGATTCAACGGTTCGCTTGTTTAGCGTCGAGATTGGTGCACGGTCAGCGAAATCATAGAAAGAAGTGAACGCCTGATTTTTAAGACGATACTCGACTAATTGAGAAATTAGTGCTTCGCCAACATTACGAATGGCCGATAACCCAAAACTGATTACTTTCTGCTCGCCATCAATTACCGGGACGAAGTCAACTCCTGATGTGTTGATGTCTGGTGTTCGCACAACAATGTCGCTGGCTCGAGCGTCTGCAAGAAACACTGCTGCGCGGTCATAGTTTGCTTTAACGCTTGTCAGTAAACATGCGATGTACTCGACTGGATAATGTGCTTTGAGATACGCAGTCTGATAAGCAAGAAAACCGTAACCGTATGCATGACTCTTACCAAATGCGTAGTCTGCGAAATGCTCAATTGAATCGAATAGTTTTTCGCCCAACACGGGTCCGTAACCCATGGCCACGCAGCCACTTTCAAAACTCACACGCTGTTTGGCCATGTCATCGCGGTTCTTTTTGCCACACGCCTTGCGCAAGTCGTCTGCTTTTTCGAGGCTGTATCCAGCGAACTTTTGAGCAACACGCATCATGCTCTCTTGATAAATCATCAAACCATATGTATCACCAAGCAACTCTTGGGCGTCGGGGTGAAATAACTCTGGCTGCTTGCGACCGTTCTTGAAGTCAGCAAAATCATTGTGCATATTCGCCGCCATTGGTCCGGGTCGATACAACGCAACAATTGCCGCCAAGTCATCCAAGGTGCTCGGCACCATACTGCGAACTAGTGCGCGAATATTCGTTGACTCAAGTTGAAAAACACCAATTGTGTCACCACGACGCAGTAACTCGAAAGTCTTTTTATCATCAAACGAGACTTTGTCAATATCAAAATCAGGGTCACGTAATTCTTGAATCATTTTATTCGTATCCGTAATTACGTCTAAGTTTCTCAAACCGAGAATATCCATTTTCAAAAGACCAAGTTCTTCGACGGCATGCATTTCGTATTGCGTAACGATTGGTGCAAGTTCGGCGTCTTGACCCGACTCGGCTTTTCGTTGAATCGGCAAGTACCGTGTCAGTTTTTCTTTGGTGATCACTACTGCTGCTGCGTGAATACCAACATTTCGTTTTAGGCCTTCGAGACCACGAGCAACATCCAATACCCGCTTTACATCTGGGTCGAGGTCATAAAGCGACCGTAACTCACTAGCTGCTTTGTAACCCGCTAAATGTTTTTCATTTTCTTCAAAGCAATATTTAAGAGGCGTATCGCGACCCATCACAACTGGTGGCATCAACTTGGCAATCTTGTCACCTAATCCGTAAGGGAAACCAAGGACTCGCGCTGCATCGCGAACCGAGTTGCGGGCCTTAATTGTGCCAAAGGTAATAATCTGCGCAACGTGGTCACGGCCGTATTTAGTTGAGGCGTAACGAATCATCTCATCGCGATATCGCGAGTCAAAGTCCATGTCGATATCAGGCATGCTGCGTCGCCCAGGATTCAAGAACCGTTCAAAAAGTAAGTCATAGCGAATTGGGTCAAGATCAGTGATTCGTAACGAATATGCAACTGCGCAACCAGCTGCCGACCCACGACCAGGCCCGACGCGAATTGATTGATCTCGCGCATAACGAACAAGATCCCAAACAATTAAGAAATAAGAACTGAATCCCATTGTTTTGATCGTTGCTAGTTCGTATGCAACGCGCTCAACCACATTGTCTGGCAGTTTTTCGCCCCATCGTTGTTGAGCACCGAGCCAAGTTAGGTGTTCAAGATATGCATGATCGTTAGCAAACCCTTCAGGAATCGGAAAGTCTGGTAGCACTGGCACACCAAAATCGATTTGAACTTTTGCTCGCTCAGCTATCCAAAGAGTGTTGTCACACGCAGTTATCTGCTCGCGAAAGAGCCAACGCATTTCTTTGGCAGATTTCAAATAGTGCTCTTGACCTTCAAATTTTAAACGATTCGGATCAGCAATAGTGCTGCCAGTTTGCACACACAGCAATGCATCGTGAGAATGACTGTCGTCGCGGTGGGTGTAGTGACAGTCGTTTGTTGCCAATAAAGGCGCACCAATTTTTTTGCCAATCTCGATCAACTTCGGATTAGTTTCAATCTGCAACGGAATCCCGTGATCTTGTAACTCGATAAAAAAATTATCTTTGCCGAAAATATCTTGAAGTCGAGCAGCAGTTTTTAAGGCCTCTTCTTCTTTGCCATTCTTAAGTGCTTGCAACACATGACCGCCCAGACAGCCAGAAGTTGCGATCAATCCTTCGTGAAATTTAGTCAACAACTCCCAATCCATTCGTGGCTGGTAGTAGTAACCCTCAAGAAAAGCCAAACTAGCTAACTGAATTAAATTTTGATATCCGGTGTTATTCTCTGCGAGCAAAGTTAAGTGATAATAAAGTTTTTTACCCGCTTCGGTATCGCCTCCGCTGTCGTCTAGCTTTCCACGACGAGTTGGGCGCTCTGTTCGAGTTTCGAAAGCCATGTAGGCCTCGGTACCGATAATTGGTTTTATTCCACGTTTTGTGCACTCTTTATAAAAATCGATTACACCATACATGTTGCCATGGTCTGTGATCCCTAAAGCTTTTTGCGAATCATTGACCGCACACTCAACAAGCTCGTCTAAACGCGACGCTCCATCAAGCATTGAGAATTCTGTATGAACATGCAGATGAGTGAACGAATCACCCATTACAAATATGTTCCGGGGCGATCTCCTGGCTGCGCAGTTGATGCTTCGCCTGATTGAATCTGCTTTTGCTCTGACTGCTGACGCATCGAAAGTTGCTGCGCAAACATCGTTGCTTGAATACCGTGAAATAAACCCTCAAGCCAGCCAACAAGTTGAGCCTTGGCAATTCGCAATTCGGCGTCCGATGGAATTTCTCCATCCTTGAAAGGCAACGCAAGCGTTCTAAGTTCTTCTTGCAGGTCAGGTGATAACGCAGTCGTCAACTCAACAATTGATCGCTCATATATTTCTGCAAGTCGCTCACGAGATGGGCTGTCAAGCGTCATTGAACGCACTTCGTCGAGCAGTTGCTTAATCATCGAACCAATTCGCATAACTTTGGCCGGTGCTGTAACGGTTTCTTCTATGAGATTATTTTCTTCGAGTTTATTTTCTTCGAATTTATTTTCTTGGACTATTTCGCCGCGTTGTGTTTCGTTCATAGTGGGGAAAGTAACTTATCAGTTTCCGGTAACGGCAAGCAAAGGTACATCAAGTTCATCATCTGTTAAAGCACCATGGCGACATTGCAACATATATGGACCAGTGTCAGCCGGGTCATCGAAACTGATTGCATCTCGAGGCACAAGCGCAACATCTCCAAGTCGCTTTTGAGTTGCAGGGCCAAGTCTTGGACCAAGCCATTGTTCATCAATAATCTGTTCTTTGCTAACAACCCAAGCACAATCACTGTGATGTTGCGTTGCACGCGCAAGCAACTCAACTTCGGTACCTTTTCGCGCATGCAACCAGCGAAATCGGCCTTCTCCAGATTGATATGCGGTCATCGCGAGAACATTGACGTGCGGTGGCAAAGTATTTGTTCCGACCATTACTTGTCCATGATCGGCAGTGACTAACAGCACCGAGTCAGATACGAGAACTTCTTTTATATTTGTCACCAGTGCATCAGCACTGCGCAACTCTGCTTCATAAAAAGGCCCGAAGCCACGCTCGTGAGCGATCTTGTCAACGCCGTCGTAATACGCATAAATAAATTTTTCACCTGCTCGCAACAACTCTCCGACCTCTACAGAAATGCTTGATGCCGCGCGCCAACCCTTTGGTCGTACACCGCGTAAATGCGCTTGCGTAAATGCAGAGCCTTCCAATTCGGCCTTACTTAAAACCGGCACGCTCGCTCCCATGAATGGTGGGCACGGTTGAACTAAATCAGGTGAGTACATGTTTCGTAAATCACCTTTTTCATCGCCCCACTTGAGCATTTGCATAACTCGTCCGCCCATATCAATGCGATAGCCGACAAGTCCGTGTTCTGCGGGGGCCAAACCGGTAGTTATAGACGTCAATGCGCTAACGGTCGTCGTTGGCGCAACTGTTGTGATTGACGAGCCTTGCATCGCCGAAAGCGTGGGGCAATGCACGAGATTATTTTGCAACTGATGCCAGCCGAGTCCGTCAATCACGAGCAGCACAACTTGTCGCGCACCCTGAACACAATTGGGCATCCAACTTGGGATCTCTTTAGTTCCAGACGGACCGAGTAACGCTGGAATAATGCCAGTGATGCAGCCTGCCTTGTACGCCGGCAGGCGTGGTCTAGTTGATAATTGAGGTGATAATTGAGGTGATAAATGAGGTGTTAATTTGTCAGTCATAATTGTGTTCAATGACAATACTTCAATGGATCAGCAAACGCAGTTAATCTTCACATCAGATACTGGCGTAACATATAGCCGTGAGAATTTCGACTCGTGGAGATTATGCCTGTCGAGCGCTACTTTCGTTACGTCTGCATCAAAACGACGATGGTCCAACATCCGTGCGCGATATCGCAACTCGCACTGCTCTGCCTCAACCATACCTAGAACAGATTTTGCTCGCCCTTAAAGGCGCAGGATTAGTCAAATCAAAGCGCGGCGTTGGGGGCGGTTATATTCTTGCCCGACCTGCCGACGAAATCTATCTCTCTGAAATTATTTCAGCCGTGGATGGCCCAATCTCGGTGGGCGATTTTGGCGAACCGCATACTGACGGTTCTTGCGACCACGATGGGCAATGCGTACTTTTGGCTGTGTGGAACCTTGCTAGCGAATACATGCGTGAACACCTTACGAAATACACCCTCGAAGATATCGCTGCTATTTCAAATGGCGAAGCCTCTTGGCCTGTCGCTAAAAAATAAAAGTCAAGAACACTTCTTTAAAATTGCTGCAAAGTCAGCAGGGATCTGCGCATCGAACTGCATTTCTTTACTAGACACGGGATGATCAAACATTAAAGTCATCGCATGCAACATCGGTCGTGGCGAAGAAAGCACACTGCGTGCACCGCCGTAAACGACATCTCCGACAACACTGTGACCGAGAGTCGCCAAGTGCACGCGTATTTGGTGGGTACGCCCAGTTTCTAATCCGCACTCAAGAAGTGAACAACTGACTGGCAAACTAAATGACTGACGAACTTCATAATTTGTGCGTGCGGTCTTTCCGCCGGCAAGAACTGCCATTCGAGTTGGGTCTCGTTGATCGCGACCGAGCGGTGCATCAATAACGCCACTCGGCGCACTCATCTCTCCCCAAACGAGCGCCAAGTATCTGCGCACAACGACTCGCCGCGAAAGCGCGTCTACTAGCGAATCGTAGGCGCGAGCTGTACGAGCCATGACCATGAGTCCTGTCGTACCAGCGTCAAGGCGATGCACAACTCCAGGCCGATAGACATCACCGACTGTTGCCATTTCTGGATACAACGCAAGCACTGCATTAACTAATGTTCCAGTCGGATTGCCAGCACCAGGATGAACGACGATGCCTGCCTGCTTATTAATCACGATCAAGTCGTCATCTGAATACACCACATCAACTTTTATATTTGGTTCGGCGGCGGGCAACTGCTTCTCAGGAAGCAAAGTCAAATCAATTACTAAGTGCTGACCTTCTGTGACTTTGATCTTTCCGGCTTTTACAATCACATCATCTAACAGCACCGCACCTGCATCTATGACCTGCGCAGCTGCAGCTCGCGGAATATCTGCAACGAGCGAAATCACTCGATCTACGCGTTGACCGACCAAAGACGAAACAATAATCTCATCGATAATTCGTTTTTTAGTTTCATCAATCATGATCTCGACCTTGCAATGAATGCTCCTAAAATCAAAAATCCTGCTCCAATCGTTACAGCAGAATCGGCAACATTAAAAACAGGAAACCACTGCAGGTCGATGAAATCAACTACAGCGCCACTCATCCATCCGTTTCCACGAAACATTCGATCCAGAATATTTCCGCAGGCCCCACCGATCAAAAGACCAGTACCAATAACTGTCATCATGGTCATTGGCTTACGCAGCGACATCAATAACCCGATTACGACACCGATTGCTAACACACCGATGATTCTTCCAACACCTTGTCCTTGAGAAAAAGCCATGCCAGAGTTAAAAACTAGATTCAATTGCAGAGTCCAAAATATTTGTATCGTCTTGCCTGCGTTAAGAGCATTCAACGACCAATGCTTGGTTAGTTGGTCAGAAACAATCACTCCTGCGATCAACACATAGGCAAGCCAATTTGATGCGCTGCTTCGCACTGGCGCGTCAGTCATGAGTTTTTTTCTTTAGCTGAATTAGTTCTAATAAGAACCAATGCCACCAGCACGCTCTTGAACAAGCTCTGTTGTCCAAGGCAACGCTTTTAGACGCTCACGCGGAATCGGTAACCCAGAGCGACCAGAATATCCATAATCTCCTGTCTCAATTCGTTTTAGAGCATCATCAATTTCTTCTACTGTTTGACGGGCTGACGCCGAGAGTGTCAAATCACGCTCGCGCTCAACAACCATTGTGTCGCCTTCTCCACCTTCATCATCAAATTGCACATCACCCATTTCTGAGTTTTCAACAATCGCGTTGGCTTCGCTCTCTAGACGATCCGCTTGACCAAGTAGATTTCTACGCTCTGCATGAAGCATCTCGCGCTGCGACAACAAAAATTCGAAATTGAACTCTTTCGTCGGCGTAATCCCGTCTTGCATCACGCCCTTGATAATTGGGGGCTTCGGCGGAGCAACTGGTTTTCTATTAGCTTCAATCTCGGCTAGGCGTTCAGCCTCACGAGCGGCCAGCTTCGCGGCCTTTTCGGCTTCACGAGCAGCCTTAATCGCCAACTTCTCTTTCTCTTTGGCAGCACGCAATGCAAGGCGCTCAGCAATTTGATCGGCCTTTAGTTTTGCGCGCTCTTTAGCGACACGAATCGCTTCTTTTTTCTTTTCTTTCAACAACAGAGCCTTCGCAGCCACAGCCGCACGCTTCTCTATTTCGCGTTGACGCTTCAATGCTTTGACCGCAGCCTCGCGGGCCTTCTTTTCGAGATTCTTTTTTAGATCTAGCTTCTTCTTGAGTTCAAGCTTTTTCTTGAGTTCAAGCTTCTTCTTGAGTTCAAGCTTCTTCTTCAACTCGAGCTTCTTTTTGAGTTCAAGCTTCTTTCTAAATTCGAGTTTCTTCTTCAACTCGAGCTTCTTTTTGAGTTCAAGTTTCTTCTTCAACTCGAGCTTCTTTTTGAGTTCAAGCTTCTTCTTAAGATCGAGCTTCTTCTTCAATTCAAGTTTCTTCTTTAAAGCCGTCTGCGCCTTGGTGCCAGTCTGTTTCTTCGAAGGTTTCTTTTTTGAGCCAGATTTCTTGGTACTCTTCTTTTTTGGCCCAGATTTCTTGGTGCTCTTCTTTTTCGAGCCAGATTTCTTGCTCTTTTTTGACGACGCCTTACTCTTGGAAACCACGATATTCACCTCTCAAGCAAATCCAGTTGAGGATTACGCCTATTTGACTAAGTTACGGTAGCGGATTTGAAGGCGTAAACGAGTCAATTTCTTCTGAAACCGAGACGAACATGTCATCTTGAGGGCTGGACACTTGTTGTACAACTTCTTGCGACGCCAAAGTCGACCCAGGCGCAAAATGTTTCTTCTTTTTGGCTTTCTTTGTAACTTTCTTCTTAGCGATTTTTTTTACTGATTTCTTGACTGCCTTCTTAGCAGCCTTTTTGGCGCCACTCTTTTTAGCCGTAGATTTCTTTTTTTTCGGCGCCAACTTTTTCTTGGCTGATTTTTTTGTCTTTTTCGACGTTTTCTTTTTTTTCGAAGCCACTTTTGACTACCTCACGCTCGGTCTGGTTTTTTAGTAGGGACTTACAAACGAAATACTAGTGCGCCAACTCAACGAATACCGGTACACCATCCAAATCAAAATTTGGTGGTTGCGATTCAACAAATACAACTTCAGTGGCGAGAGTTTCGGTCTTGATTGTCTCAATGTGACTAGAAATTTGAGACCTAATTGCTTCAGGCAGTCCGAGTTGTAACTTAATTCGATCTGAAACATCTAAACCTGACTCGCGTCGCTGTTGCTGAATCAGTCTGATCAAATCGCGCGACACCCCTTCGGCCTCAAGATCTGGAGTTAAGTCAATATCCAGAACAATTACGCCTTCAGAATTGTTAAGTTTTGCACTCGCACCAGAACTTTTAGGCACAAGTTTCAAATTGTATTCGCCCTCAAACAGGTCAATTGATCCCGCAGTGATTATATTTCCGGTGCGCTTCCAATCACCTTTTTTAACAGCAACGATTACTTTTTGCGTATCAGCGCCAAGTCTTGGGCCAACAACACTGGGCACAACCTGCAATTCAAACGCGGCAACAGAAGATACATCGTCCGTGAATTCAACTTTGCGAACATTGACCTCATAGGCGATTACATCAACAAATTCTTTAAGCGCAGCCGAATTGGCGGTAGCAACCGTCAAGCTCGCAAGTGGCAGTCTCGCCCGACGACCATGAACTTTTCTCAACGACAGAGTGGTCGAACAAACGTCACGAACACGATCCATTGACGCCACAAGCGCATCATCTTGAATCAACGAGTCAGTTGTTGGCCATGGTTGAAGATGAACGCTTCGCTCGCCCGTTAATCCACGGAATATTTCTTCAGTGATTAACGGCAATACCGGCGCTGCAACTCGTGTCAAGACATGAAGTACCGAGTGCAGCGTATTGATCGCCGTGATGTCACCAGACCAGAATCGATCTCTGCTTCGTCGGATGTACCAATTAGTCAGAACATCCAAAAACGTTCTGATTTCGGCGCACGCAGCAAACAGATCGTATTTATCGAAACTTTTCGTCGTATCAGAAACCAAATCTCGTAATTTGGCGAAGATGTAGCGATCTAAAACATTTTCACTCGAAGTATCAAATTTTCCGGTCAATGACTCGGCATTTGAATAGAGCGTAAGAAAGTACCAACTATTCCAAAGCGGCAACATCACTTGACGAACTGTGTCACGCATTCCGTCTTCGGTGACCGCAAAGTCAGAGCCACGCAAAATTGAAGAAGATAACAAATACCAACGCATCGCGTCAGCCCCATGACTATCAAAAACTTTCATTGGGTCTGGATAATTACGCAGACTCTTTGACATCTTGGCGCCATCTTCGCCGAGCACAATGCCGTGACTCACGCAGTTAAGAAATGCAGGTCGATCAAATAGTGCTGTTGCCAAAACATGCAAGGTGTAAAACCACCCGCGAGTTTGGCCGATGTACTCAACAATGAAATCACCCGGATAATGATTCTCGAACCACTCTTGATTTTCAAATGGATAATGCACTTGGGCAAACGGCATTGATCCGCTCTCGAACCAACAATCTAAAACTTCGGGTACTCGCCGCATCATTGATTTTCCAGTTGGGTCGTCTGGGTTAGGACGCACAAGTTCATCGATCGTTGGTCGATGAAGCTCTTGAATATCGACACCGAAATCGCGTCGAAGTTCTTCGAGGCTTCCGTAAACATCGATTCGTGGATATTCAGGGTTGTCACTTCGCCAAACCGGAATCGGGGAACCCCAAAAACGGTTTCGACTAATCGTCCAATCACGGGCGTTTTCTAGCCATTTTCCAAAACTGCCGTTCTTCAGGTGATCAGGCACCCATGTGACTTGCTGATTTAACTCGACCATGCGATCTTTAATTGCAGTGACTTTTACGAACCACGAACCAACTGCTTTATAAATTAATGGTTTACCTGTGCGCCAACAATGGGGGTACGCGTGATCGTAAGTCTCATGGCGAATTACCACACCACGATCTTTTAGAACTCGAATAATTGCTGGGTTGGCATCAAAAACCAGTTGGCCTTCGAAATCTTTTACTTCGCTTGTGAAACACCCGCGCGAATCAACTGGGACAACGAGTTCTATATTTTCATCTTGACAAACACGTTGGTCGTCTTCGCCGAAACCCGGCGCCATATGCACTACCCCAGTGCCGTTATCTGTGGTTACAAAATCACCGGCGATAACTCGAAATGAGTTCGGATGCTCGGCGAAATAATTAAATAGTGGCTTATATTTTCGCCCAACTAATTCGGCGCCTTTAAGTGTCGAAATAATCTTCGGTTCAGGAAACTCTCGCTCGTAAGACGCAAGGCGTTCAACTGCCAAAATTAGTTTTTTGCCGTCGTGATCAATGACCGCGTAGTCAACATCAGCCGCAACAGCCAGCGCCAAGTTTGACGGCAGTGTCCACGGAGTTGTTGTCCAAGCGAGAATAAACTCACCTGTTTCTAATTCAAAAGCAACCGTCAGCGCAGGGTCTTGCACTTGCCGATATGCGTCATCCATTCGGGTTTCGGTGTTTGAAAGTGGCGTTTCGAGTGCCCATGAGTATGGCAAAACTCGAAATCCTTCATAAATTAAGCCTTTGTCCCAAAGTGTTTTAAAAGCCCACATCACGCTCTCCATATATGGAGTGTCGAGTGTCTTATAGTCATCTTCAAAATCAACCCAGCGTGCTTGGCGAGTTACATATCGCTCCCAGTCGCTGGTGTACTGCAAAACCGAACTTCGACAATATTCATTGAACTTGTCGATGCCGAAATCTGTGATCGCCTGTCGCCCAGAGATTTTAAGTTGGCGCTCGGCTTCGGCTTCGGCCGGTAGCCCATGACAATCCCAACCAAAGCGACGCTCAACACGTTGACCGCGCATCGTGCGATACCTGGGTACCGCATCTTTAACAAAGCCTGTTAGTAAATGTCCGTAGTGCGGCAAACCGTTTGCGAAGGGTGGACCGTCATAAAAAACATATTCGTTTTCGCCATTGGCGCCGGCTTGGTTTAATTCAACAGACGCTTCGAATGTTCTGTCTTGTTTCCAAAATTCTAAAGTTCGTGACTCTTGTAATGGAAAATTCGGTTGCGGCTCTACTTGTGGGTAAGACACGCGCGACTTAACATCTCAGGATCATGCCCTGCACAACAATTTGCAGGAATAACAACACAACCAAGGATGAAAAATCAATTGCACCAGTTCGAGGCAATTTTTGACGCACTGCGCTCAAAACTGGTTCTGTAATACGACCGACAAAGTATGAAACTTGAGCTATGAACCCACCACTTGTCGAGGGAAACCAAGAAAGTACAACTCGAACGATGATCATCATCGTAAAAAGTGACACTGCATTACATAAAAGTGATCGCATATTTTAAACTTTCGACTTGGTTCTAGCCGCGAGTAACTCGAGCGCCAGATGGTTTCATCATAAACACGCCCGAGCTGACTTTCTCCATGCCGCCACCTTGCGCGTAACAAACACCGCTAGCAAAATCAAGAATTCGACGCATCACCCTTGTATCGGTGTCTTGCAAATCAATGATCACCGGAGTGCCTTTTCTGAAATGATCGACAATCCCTTTGACCTCTTCATAACTTTGCGGACAGACCGTAATCGGTGTAGTTGAGGGAGAAACCGCTCTAACACTCGCATCAGCACGGCGACCGACTGGAGGCCTGATCGTTAGACCAGAGTCATGCTGTTCTTGTTGCCTGCGAATTGACGCCTCTGTCTGCAGATCGTCGGCGCCATCAGAGTCATCAAAACGCGTTC
>Ga0209596_1001383_pt1 | contig 20929 bp, 27 predicted proteins | sample M_130807_MF_Meta_FD_187314 | JGI IMG/M metagenome (GOLD analysis project Ga0209596, IMG submission 187314) | Freshwater microbial communities from Lake Montjoie, Canada to study carbon cycling - M_130807_MF_MetaG (SPAdes) (version 2) | ecosystem: Environmental > Aquatic > Freshwater > Lake...
AGACCAATCAAAACATTTGGCGCCATTTTCAACCAATTAAAATAGCATCAATTTGAAATATTTTAAAAGGATCCACTTCCTTTTGCCAAGGAAGCATATCCTCCAGATTTAAACATTTCCACCAATCAGAATGCAGAATTGATACCGGCCATTCAAAATGAATGGCTGTCAGAGCTTTAGAATTGCTACCCGCCCCACCCCCCGTGCGGCTTACCTGGAGAGGTGCTCTGGTCACGGTAGTTGCTCACATCAAGGCCAGGGTGGAAAACAGGGTGGATTTGCGATTCTCATTATACACCCTGGAGGGGTCAGTACACTAATTTCAAGTCAAAAGAGGGTGGAAAAGAGGGTTGAAAAGAGGGTGCAAAAACGCTCTTTATTTAAAAAGTTTAATAGAAGATTTAAATACTAAATAAATCCTAATAAAGAAAACGTGGTCGAGGACACCCTGGAGATCATAAAATGACTTGAAATTAGTATGGGTTGATTTTCATTTTCACCCTTTTCCACCACTTTTCGACACTCTGTTTCATAGCAATTTAGACTAAGGTTAGCAATTCCAGATGAGGACTACCACCACCCAACCCCCCACTTATTCATTGCTTACCTGCTGTTTGTTCGCTTTGTTATGTCTCCTTGCCTTGCAGGTGGGCTTGTGTTACAATGGCTATGAGGGACATTACCAACATGGAACTTTCCCCTTCTGTTCAAACTGCGCGAGCTTTGATTCAACAATTGCGCGCAAACATTCGCATTCTCAGGGAGGAGAATGATGAACGTCGTCGTCTTATGCTACACCTCCTGTCAGCTGTGCTTGATATCGAGACGGCACTTATTACAGGAGATGATGTAGCTGCAGTCGTTGATAATACTCTAATGTCTGATATCGTTAGACTTTTTATTCCAGTTGCTAGAGAGGTGGTTGGAAACGAAGAGAACATACCCCCCCCTCCTCCTCTTGTCAGGCAGTATGGAAGCGATTTGACTCAAAGTCAACGTGAATATCTGTTTGAATTCATGCGTGACGATATGTCTCCTGAATGATTACAGATATGCCACCTCGAGACAACTGGTCGCCTCTGTTAATCGATGAACCTCAGTGGTATTACAATTACATCGACTTTATCGATGCTAATTTGTATGAAGTACAACAGTTGATCGACGAATCTGAGATTGATTCTGATGAGTATGGGTACGACGGATGGGACTCCTATTTAGATACCGATACGGTATTGGTTGACATTATAATCATGGTTCCTGGGAGTGGTACCAGAGAGGATCCTATTGATTTAACTGGAAATTAATGTGTTGTTCCAGATATGATTCGAGCATCCCACTCGCCTTCAAATGGGTCTTCTTGTTCCTCGCCTTCCATGTTGTCATCATCATTGGATTCGCGATCGCCTTCTTCCAAACGGGCTCGTCTCGAGATGGAATGGAGGCGCATTCTTGATCACCGTCAAAGACATGCACCTTTGATTTTTGTCGATGATCCTCCCCTTCAAGTCCTTGAGAAGATATGCGAGTCACATCTCGATCATCTTATGCTCAACGACGACGAGGTCAAGAAACTTCTTGAATGGGTTGAATCCGTCAAGCGGGCCACCAACATGTCCAAGCGTGTTTTTTATCAGCAAAATGATTATACCAGAGCCAACGATGCTTTAGCTCCGGGGACGTACCAAGGGTCATTGTTCCTGGGACGCATGTTTGCCAAAAATCGTTCTGGATCTTCAGTTTTGAGATCACAAGGCATCAAGAGGATTATCCGCAACACGCTGTATCGCGACACGCATTACGATATTGACATCGTGAACTGTCATCCTACAATTGCCGCATCTTTGTTTGGGCATCTGCAGATTCCGACACTCAAGGATTATGTTGATCGACGCGACTTGATTCTTCAAGATTTAGAAGATGTATCTCTGCTTGTTGGAGATGAACGCAACACCGCCAAGACGCTACCTCCTGATATTGTCAAGAAAGCTATCGGCGCAATTCTCAACAATGCTGGACCTTTATGCGGATTTTATGGAGACAATGTCCAGTATGCGAGAGCCATTCAACATGTTCCTCTATTCTCGAGACTGCGAACTGAACGAGCTGCAATTTACAAGGATATTGCAGAAAGGTATACCGGATTCTACCAATTTTGCTCTCAATTGGCAAGGAAGAGTGGATCTGTGAATGTTGATGGCAAAGCATTCTCATTGTTCATTCAAGATGTCGAGAACGAGATTGTGATATCAATGGTCCACAAGATCAAGGACATGTTCCGTGGCAAGGATGTCGACAATTTGATCCTTATTTTTGATGGACTTCTGATTCCTAAGCATTTGGTGGAGAATGTTGATCAATTGATCAGCGAACTGGAGGACTACATTTATGAAACAATGGATATCAAGATCAAGCTCGCAGTCAAGGCAATGGAGCCGTACATTGAAGGATGTGAACCACGAGTGCTTCCACCTCCAGTCAACGTCGGAGTGACTTACGAAGCGTGGAAAATGGAATTTGAGAAAGTCCATTACCGTCTCGAGTTTCCAAGTTGTTACGCTCATATCGGAAGACACCAGACTTCGTATTACAACATCAGCAAGTTTACAAATGAAGTCTGCGTGGAGCACGACAAGGATTATGTCAAGGAATGGATCCAGTCTCAAGACAAGAGGAAATATCATTGCGAAAAATTTGCTCCTTACCCCAAGACAGCGGAGTCTGACGAGTTGAACACGTTTGACGGATTACGAGCCGAGTCACTCGAGTCTGTTGCTGATGAAGATCTGGCTGAGTTGATCAAGCCTATCTTGTACCATGTCAAGGTCTTGGCTGGAGGCGTCACTGCGAATTACGAGTTTATGATGAAATGGATGGCCAGACGTATTCAATTTCCTGGAGTTTTGCCTCTTGTTGGTCTGGCCATAAGATCTGTGGAGGGAACGGGAAAGGATTCATTCTTCGGGTTTCTCGGGAGCAAGATTATTGGTGAGAAGTATTTTACTCAAGCTCCTGATTTATCGTCTATTTTTGCGGACAAGCATTCAATGGCCACAAAGGACAAGCTGCTGGTGATTATTTCGGAATGCACAAGACACGACACCAACTCTCAACGCCAGAAGCTCAAGTCTTTTATGACGGCTACCACAGTTAAGTACCGTCCTCTGTACATTGAAGAGATGGTTCGAGACAACTATGCAGCAGTGGTGATGTTTGGACAAGATCAACAGTTCCTGAATCTGGATGGAGATGATCGCCGTTTTGTGGTCATGGATTCACTTCCAATCCATGCCAACGATCCGGCGTATTTCTCCAAGCTAATTCCAATGCTGGAGCGAGACGATGTAGCCCGAGCATTCTACCAACATCTTCTCAGTATCGATGTGACAAGCTTTAAGCCATCGAAGGACAGGCCAATGACAATGGCACGCACGAACATGGTCGGGTTTTCAGCAAAACCGTTTTATGTGTTTCTTAAGGAATTTATTCCTGAGTTCCACGAGTTGCAGAATCCCGTTGGAGCTGTGGCAACTCAAGACACCTTCTCTGTGAGCCGTATGCTTCTCTTTGACAAGTATCAAGATTTTGTGATGACTGTTTATCCTAAATTCAAGGATGACTTGTCACAGAAGAGAAAGTTCTTATCTGAAGTAAGGACGTTAGTGAATGATGCCATTGTTAAGGTTTCCAGTGGTATAGAAGAGAGCAAAGGAGAGGTTCAAGCAGAACCATCTTACGAAGCATATTATCCTTTTAAGATGATTACTGTTCGAGGTGAGGCTAAGATTAAGATAGATGTACGCAAGATGATGGCGTTCCTTAAACGCTACGTCCCCGACGACGACGTCTCAATGGTGGACGTCGACTTGAATTAACATACAAGTATTTGACGTTTTTATTGTTGTACATCATACTCTCATCAAAATCTTCGTCCATGTAAACATAAAAATGCTTGTAAGGCTTTTCATGACCACATTCTCGTGATAAATAAAACTGAGAGGCCTGTTCTATTGAAGTAACAAAATATCGGTAGCCTGGATATAAACAATGTATAAAATGTAAATCTTCTTTCTCAAAGGCAGTTTTTAAATCGGGACTCCATACACTAAGTTGCTTGTTAGTGCTTTGAGAAATAAGTAAATTACCTTCAACGTCATACAGACGTTCTCCGTATAAATGCTGTAGGGAAGATATAGTGACAGGGTAACGAACAGTCTCGGAAATACTTGAAGTATCTGACATCTATGAATTTTCATTTTCAATTACGAGTGCATCATATCGATTAGATAAAGTGACGATGGGTGTAAACTTATGACCAAGAGCTTTCCCAACCCATACAGTTCTACTACAGGAATCTTCTCCTACGCAAAACTTATTCTTCTTTTCCCTTTCCCTCCATGCAACTTCTACATACAAGTTCCTCTTCTGAGTATGAGTTAACTTCCTATTAAAAAGACGTAATGATGCTTTAGCAATACTTCCACCAACTTGGGAATTAACTGCAGATGGATCTCCAAGTAAACACTTAAACTCTCTCAGTGATCTTAGCGCGTGATCTATAATGACAAACTCTTCATTGATTGGAATGATGTCTGTCTCTTCATTCTTCAATCCCCTCTTTAAGATACCACACACATGTGCCTGGTACTTATTGTCTATAACTGGTTTCATCTCAAGACTGTTTATGATCTCGTAGTTTCTTCTTCCGGTAAGAAGTTGTAGAGAAACAACCACTTCATAATATTGTTTGGTAGACACAACAGGTATAGACGCCACTGTTGCCTTTGATATATTAATCCAGTCTTGGAGTTGAACATCCGAACACTTGTATTCGGACTTTATTTTGCGACAATGAGTTTGATCCATTTTAGCTCGTTGGCTCAGGATACATTTTCTTGTGCTTACGATTGTTTCAGGAAGAACAAATTTATAGACTGGTGCGATAAGAGCTGGTATTAGGTGGAGCCATTTGTCGTGAACATCACTTGACAAATACTTGCGCCTACTACTTTGAACTCTGTGTTGGTAGTAAAGTGGACTCTCTCTTAAAGATTCCAATTTTAAAAAGTCTTCTGGAGGTAATTTATCATCCTTCATGAGTTGCTCAAGTCTATAAAAGTAGTATTTATTCCTATTGGTAAGGTCTTTTGCAATATGTTGCCGAACTCTTGACCAAGTCGAATACATACTGATAGACTGATCAGTAGAATAACTGGACGTTAGTAATTGCGTTGCTTGATCAGGATCTTTAGCTGTAACTAAAGCAGCTATTAATTGTTTGGTGATGCCTTTCATTTTATAACCGCCTGAACACGATTTCCTGCAAACAAAGGTTCAAAACGGGTATCAGTACGTTGTGGCATTGTACTTGTAGTAAAAGAATAGTCTTGTTTTTTAGGATTCGCATATGTTGTGACGTTTAAAGATGATTTTAATGTGGATCCTCCAGATGATTTATATTGTTGAGGAAGATACTGATTCAGTTGATGATACCCCAAAAGCTTGTCTGCATATGTTAGTCCTGCACTTAAACCATTAATCAGTCCAGCTCCTGGAATTTGTAAATGACTAAAAGGTTTAAGTGCTTTTCCTCCAAGAGCTGTCATCCCCATATCGTAAAGAAGTTTGGAACCTTCTTCTTTAAGACCACTCGATTTAATCGTTGCTCCTGGAATGAGTTGTGACGATGTCGAGATTAAATCAAATGGATTTACATAAATTGTTGCTTTCTTGTAAGCATCCGGATTTTTTTTTACATCTTCATATACGTTGTTTACTATATCCAATGGAGATGTGCCTAAATTATATGTTACACTAGGTATGTCAAGCTCCTTCCCAATATAAATAGCTTCTCTTCCTCCTAATGAATGTCCAGTCACGGTTACGTTATCTTTACCGTATTCATTAATAATATTTTGAACCAACTGTTTATTCCTATTAAACCGTTTTTCATTACTAATTTGCTTTCCAACAGCGATTCGAGCATCAATACTTAAATCAGCTCTATTAGATACTGAAGTACCGGGAAATGCTACAACTACTTTAGAGTTTTCACTATCTATAAATACTAAAGCTTGACTAGTAGAGTATTTCTGATTTCGTGTCCAAAATGGTATGATTTGTTTATTTGGGTTTTCATACGCAAGACTAGATGCTAAAGCTGTTACGTTTTTAACGGCCTGAACGTTTTTTTTCATCTTTGGTGTATATTAGGTTATGGATCCAAAAGAAGTTTACATTACAGTCCAAGTGCGTAATCTCCTGGGAGATTCTCTTGTTGCTAAGATTTCTCCTGGGGATTACCAACAAGTCAACGACATCACCAAGACATGGAGACTATCTACTTCAGGATACCCGATATACGTCAAGAGAATTGATGGAAAACTGACAACTATATATCTTCATAAGGTTGTTGCCGGAGGTCCAGCACGTCATATCAATGGAGATCGTCTCGACAATCGTCGATCTAATCTTTTGTTGGTAAGACAAGAACCAGGGTTGGTTGACATAGAAATGGAAGACTGTTCTTCTGATACAAGCGTATATATAGGTGAAATAAAAGATGGGCAACCTACAGGGTATGGAACCTTGGCTACCAAACTAGAGACTCACATTGCGCATGAAACCGGCATGTTCGAACAAGGTTTTTTAGTACAAGGGATGACTACATACTATGCATCAAAATGCAAGTGTGGGAACGACGAAGGACGATCTATCCTTTGTATAAACAGAGATATAATCAATATAAAAATAACATAGTTATTGCAATCGGATGATTCTTAAACTAGAAGCCACAGTTGAACCTTCATATCTAGAACTTGTAACGACAGTTGGTGTTCCTGTATTTGGGAGCGCTTGTATGGTGTATCCCAACTTATAGTAATACAAGTTTGAAGTATTTTCTATGTATGCTGTTCCTTGGGCACGCCAAGAATACATATTTGATGAAATGGAAGGTACCACAGAAGTTCCATACACGTATCTTTGTTGACCTTGCGCTGTATCCGTTGCATAATCAAATAATTCAACAAATAATCTATATGCAAAAGGAGCTGTAACCGTAGATCCGGTCGTAGTTAACGTTATATTTGTATTAACAAGAATCAAATCGACTCCACCAGGAGCTAAGTTCTTTGTAGACGACCAGTTGAAATAACCAGTGGTTGCAGCAGAAGTACTATATGTTAATGTTACATCTGCATCTTGATTAATCGCTAGTATTTGGGATGCTAAAGAACTATACGTACTTCCACTTTGACTATCTTTAACCCGAATGGGACCACTGGAGGTTACATTTGCCGTAACGATAGGATTGTTGTTTGCAAACAATGATGTAATACCGGATCCTCCTGACATCTTTGGTGTATATTACCTGATGGTTCTATTATAAAAAATCCAAGTTGTCCAAAGTTTCATATGCTGTAAGATCAGCTCCTTGTGTTAAATCAATACTAGCATCGTCATCTTGTTCAAAAACACCAGCTCCTGTAACTGGTGGTGCATCTGGTTGAACAGGGGGAAGCGTTTCCTCCGGAGGTGGTATTAATGCTGTTCGGAGCCTAGTCATGTAAGTCGTTTCTAAATCCCATTCGTTTTGATTAAACCACTCATCTAGGAAAGGATTATTCAACATCATAGACAAGTTATAAGCAGGCACGAAATCACGTTGTTTAACGTGAAATTGAGAATCCCACGCTCCTGCAAATTTAGGATCAATGATAATGACTTCCTCACCAGACCCAGTTTCAAACTTTGTACCTATTGGAAGTTTACGTCGCAATCGTCGTGGAGGAGATGGAGCTTTTCGTTTAGTCCCTCGTGGAGGAGAAGGTGGAGGTTGACTACTTGATGATAACATTCTGGTGTATATTATATTTATAAACTATAATCTTTAACATTAAGCGATTGGAGCATTTCGACCTGTTTCGTCTTCCCAAGCAATATTTATAGGTTCAGGTATACGTTTAATTTGTAACATTTGTCCGTGAAATGGGTGAACTAACGATCCTGGCCCATAATCATTGGCTGGAATTCCTCTACCCAAATTTGGGTCTTGTTTTCTTGTAGCCATCACAATATACAGTCTATCATGAATCCTAATATTATCTCCAGGTTTATACTTAGGCCTTGATGTCATTTTGGTGCATATTAATATACTCATCTATAATTAAATTTGAACTCTGAGATTTCCTTGCCGTAGTGATTTAAAACTTCCATACCATAACGTTCTTAAAAGAGCTCCTTTAGAATCATCATACGTTTCACAATCATCTTTCCACCACCCATCTGTGTCTCCAGAATGTGCTATAGTCCAAGCACAAACATTGGTAATCTGTCTGGATTGAAGATAAGCCAGGAAATCCTGTGCCCACTTTACTTGTGATGGATCGTTTTGCTTCCATCCGATTTCACCAACAAACCAATGTTCTGGTGGAACTGATGTTGGTATTGAAATGTCCCAATCCCGTTTTGATTGAGACCCTGAAAATGAGTATTTGTGAACTTCATATACGATACGATCCCACTCATCCATATCATGAAGATCAATTGTAGAGCAGTTTCCTCCCCACCCGATACACCCACAGAAGTAGTAAAACCGTTTGGGATATAAGGATTCAATCTCTGTTATAAACTTTCTATGCATCTCATTCATATAAGAACTATTATTATCTTGAAGCTCGTTAAACACTCCTAATCCAAGTATGTTTGTAAAGTTATCGTATCTATCTAATATTATTTTCCAGGCACCCATAAAATCATCCCATTTAATATTTTCTTCTGGATATGGACCTTGGTGTGACTTCCATGTTCTATGATAATCAAAAATCACGTGTAGTCCAAGGTCAAACGTATCCAACATGAACTTATCCATAACATCAAATGATCCTGTTTTAACGTACTCATAGCTAAAAGGAAGTCTTATTGTATTTATTGATAAATTTGTTTTAAGGCGTTCTAGATAGTATCTTGGAGGATGCTGCCAATCACACACTAAACCGTTTCTTGGTGTCTCAAGTCCGTAAAAGTTCATGCATTGAGTCTGAAAAACAATTGCATGTGATAGTAAAAGAAAGTGTAAAAATACTAATATTACTAATATCATGCTTCTGGTGTAAATTGAATATATAGGCAAAACAAAAATGGAGCATTTTGGTCAAGACGTCTATTTCAAGTGTAACGGTTTTCACTTGAAGACTATTTTTTCTGTGCTTAAAGACTTGTTCTTGGAATCCGATCTGCGATTTTGTCAGAATGGTCTTGTCATAAGAGGAATTGATCCTAACAGAGCTACAAGCACAGTAGTTTGTTTCCATTCTCCTGAAGAATATCATTTTGTGTGTCCTCGCAAGATTGGAGTATACATGGGATCCTTATATAAAATTTTTCGTTCTTGCAACAACAAAGACACAGTTGAACTCTTTGTATGTAACGACACTCCTACCAAATTACATATCAGGTTATCGAGTGATGAAGTGACAAATTCAACTATAGTGTTGAGTTCACTTACGGTGAATCCTCAAGACATCATGATCCCCAAAGTGGAATATAATCTGGTGTTTGAAGTTCCATCGAAGAAGATATTGAGGGCTACTAAGGAAATTGCACATTTCTGTAAGATTTTGACAGTGGAATACTCCAACCACTCTCTATTCTTTACCTCGCAAACCTACTCGGCATCCTTGAGACTTCTTCTATTACGGCAAGATCAAGATGATAGTTATGGAGGGGAAAGCATTTTAAGTAGTTATGATGTTAGACATGTAGAGCATTTCTGTAAAAACATTCCCAGTGATAACGTGATAATATCGGTGAAGAAAGATTACCCGATACACTTTGAATATGACGTATTTGGTGTAGCAAAAGTAGAATTTAATGTTAGTCCCTATTTACAAGACTGATCTAATAAACTTCCAACCCAGTGTATTACATATTTCTTTCCATACTTGGTCTTGCTTATACAGTTTCGATCTTGTTTTTAAAGATGGAATAATAGTTGCCATGTCATTCCATTCTAATATCTCACAAAATTTTGTTAAGATAAAAGTATAGGATAACATATTTACTCTACCTAAACTATTCTCTTGGAATGACTCTTGGATTTGAACAAACATATCCAATAGTACCTTTTCTTGGGCTAATGTTAATTCTAAAATCCATTCTCCAGTTATATAACGTTGTATTGAAAAGGTATTTATATAATACTTTTGTAACTTCAACTTTTTCAATACGGATCTGATTTGGTGGTAATTCAAGTAGTCCTCGCTAATATGCTGACTCCGTATTTCTTGTGTAATTACGGCTAAATCTTCTTTGGTAATTTTGTTCTTTTCTTTGCCTTGAATTCGTTTAAGCCAATACTTGAAATGATTGCATCTCTTATATATGTTGGTAGAAACTTGTCTTGGAAAGTTGTGTTGTTTCTTTTCTCCGGTACTTATAATATCAGAAGCAGTTTTTGCTTGGTATTCTATACCTGCAATCTCAGATTCGTAACCACAACACTTACACCGCTTCATAGTTTCTTTAGTGCAGACCATCAGCGATGTGTTGTAGCACTTGTAGCACATATCAATGGCAACTAAATGTAAATTTTTAAGTGGTTGCCGCGTCACATAAAATAAAGAATCTGTATATGTTCCAGTCAATATCGGCATGTAGAAAGTGATTGGACTTGACAAACTAAGAAACTTATATTTCTGTTGTCTTGAAGCTTTGATGGATTCCCACAGACGCGTTGGGACGGAAGGAAATAATCCCGAGATCATCCCTGTAGTATACGAAACAGACAGTTTTTTTATTCATCAAGATGGTCATAATGGAAGGGCTGTTTATCGGTATGCAAATGGAAACACATACTCTGGAATGATGAGTAATTCCAAACCCAATGGTTACGGAGCTTTATTAACTGATAGATGGGTTTATACAGGAACATGGAATGATGGAAAACTTGCAAGAGGAACAATGGTCAACATAGGTTCAGGGTTAACAATAAGTTTACCACTGATTGAAATAAATTAATTAACTAAAAATATTTTTTATAATATTAAGAGTTTCTAACTGATCAACTTCATCTTTTACTTCTACCTCGATAAAGTACACAGGTTTTTCTCTGAAAATCCATCTGTGATTTAATTCTTGTAACCAAGGACCTCGCCAATGGTATTCTATTGTAATAGTAATTCTTTTACCATCCTCATTTAAATATATTTTTTTCATGTTTGTTCTGACCACGATGTCAACTGGTGTAGCATCTTCATGTGGAAACAACTCAATCCTTTTATCATTCCAATGAGATACCGAACAAAAGACATCTTGAATCGGTAACATGTTCAAAGTTGATAGTCTCCTAAAACAAGAACAAGAGCTAAATGAACCATAAGCGTCTGACGTAATCAAAAGTGTGTCTTCTTTCCTGAAAAAGTAACTGTTGCATACGCTACTCTGAGAAACCACAAAATCGATTTTGTCGTCTTCCAATATCATTTTATTTTGAAACTTCAAGTTAAAAATGCGAAGCAAAGATTCAAAATGATCTTGTTGAAGATAACTTGAGTATGGATGTGATCCAATATTAATTCTCGTCACTTTCATCTCTTGTCAACTACACTTATGAAATCAGGCTGGTTTATCTGAGGAAATGAAGTACCAAAGAAATGATAATAAGGCAAAGTACTCAATCGTTCATTATAAGTCATCGCATCAACTTCTTTTTTCCCAGCATGGTGTTGTTGGAAATCTGGAATTGGAGAACCTTGTTGATTAAATGGAATATCAGTTTTAAAATGTGGAAGTTTGTTATTAACTCGAAACAAAAAGTTTCTCTCCAAATTACTGCCTTCTCCTGGTGTTATAATGCTTGGATGCGAGGTGGCCATCTATGTTGAATATTACTGTAAAAGTCAATTAAATTAAAAACTAACAGTAGTAGCAATGCTGGGACTAATATTGATGAAAGCATCGTATTCAGCCCAAGCATCTACACGAGCTAGCCTGACTCGTGGAGTACCATAGGTAGTACTTGTCAATGAATAATCAGGGTAGAAGTTACCGTAAATACTAGTATTCATGCCATTGGTGTTCATCCCACAAACAATTTCTTGGCTCTTTCCGCTGACAAGTTCAAGATCGAGTCCACACGCAAACTTTCCAACTGGAGATGTATTGCAAGGGGACAAATAAGGACAGTAAGGACCACGCGTACCATTCGTAGCAGGTCGGCGAATAGTTGAAATAGAATTACCAGGGACAATGGCTTGAGGATCATTTCTAATGTGAAAAAGATCCTCAAGCCAAATGGACTCGTCAATAGTAAAATTTTCAGCTGTAATTTGAGTAGTGGAATGATCCCTATTCCACGCATGCCGTGACTTCAAAAGTTCAACATAAGCTTCCGTATACCCTGCACCTGCAGCCAACTGTCCCTTAGGAGACATAGCATTAATACCTGTAGTCTGAGGAAGCACAGAGGAACCATATTGGAACCACCAATTCTGCAAAAAGTTACGTACCCTATTACTCAAACATCTGTAGAAGATGTTATTAAGTTTGTTAGAATCACGCATGATCCAAAGAATGTTAGTCAACGATGCTACATTCAAATTAAGGTCAAGCCTGAAATTTGAAGCACCTTCAGGTACGGACCCCACGTAATTCCTGTATGCCTTTGCAGCAACCACCAGAGGACTTCCTTGAGTACTTTCAAGAAGCATAGACTCGGCCATGGGACCAAGTTCCAAAACTTGAGCACAGAAAAATACATTATCAATAAAAGCAGAAGTCAACGTTGACACACCAATCTTAGCAGGAGGAGTAGTGTTAGTTGGAACTTGTTGCCCGAGAGGATCAGATCCAGTTCCGCTATCCACAGTAGCAGTTACATTTCCAAAAGCATTCTGCGTTGTGTTCAACGTAATAACAATAGTAAAACCATTATGAAGAGGAACAAATTTAGAACTCAGTAGACCAAGAAATGAAAACAAAGGAATAGCATATTGCCTGTGATTCGTCTGAGCAACAGTTCGATCAGTAGTAAATTGTTGAATTACTTCTCCATGCGTAGGAGCTTCATGTGAACCAATCAAAGCCAAGTCCAAGTTTGATTCCCAAGGAGTAGCCAAAGCCGTTGAAAAGTTGGTATCAGAAGGAGCAGTTTTCTCAACACGATCTTCAATATAAATATCATTTCTCCATCGAGTACTTGCACCTCCAGTGGTTCCATTAATAGTATTAAAATGGGTTGCCATTTCTGACTTGGAGCCACTAATGTCCATAAGAAGTGCCATCAACTGGCCATGACCTGATGTACTTTCAAGAAGAGTAGAACCAAGATAATCAAAGACTTCAATCTTATCAATCGCACCCATTGCACCAGGAGTATCCCAGCACAAAAAATTATCATTTGCAGCAGTAGCAGTAGGTGTATGAGTAGTATGAATATCAAACCTCAAGTAACTATCTTTAGTAAGGTAAGATCGTTGGAGCCTTGGAATGTTAATAGTAATAGTAGTACCAAAACCAATGGTCTGTTCAACAGAAGGCTGTTTGAACAAATAAGACCGTGCCTGAGGCATAGTCGGAGGAGCATTAAGTCGTAGTTGTTTAGGTAGAACTTGAGCAGACATAATTAAACTTTGGTGGATATTAGTCCCAAGAACTATAAAAGTTTACGATATTGATATGTTAGGCAACCGAGGAAGATCAATACCATAGATTCCTTTTGCACCAGCTCGAACCGCGGGCTCAATCCATTTTGCAAACTTGTAAGCATGAACAACGTGCTTTCCAAACTTGGGAGCGTACTCTCTAATCTTTCTATAAATTCTCATCTGTGGTGTATATTGATCTATTGTCCTATAATAATACATGTCGAGTTAGTACTATTTAGGGTTTCTACAAACGGAATTAAATCTTGTAACGCCTCCACGTAAGAACATCTTGCCATATATACATCAATGGCTTGATCGCAAATAGTCTTGAGATGTACATACATACTTGCAACAAAACAAACCATATGTATGGGGGTGCTGAAGGTACTTCGTTTTATACCTGTGGGTGGAAAGAGGGTGGAAAACACAAAAAAGGGGTGGAAAAGGGTGAAAATGAAAATAAACCCATACTAATTTCAAGTCATTTATTGAGCTCCAGGGTGGTCTAGACTCAGTTTTCTTTATTAGGATTTATTTAGTATTTAAATCTTTTATTAAACTTTTTAAATATAGTGCGTTTTTTCACCCTCTTTTCAACCCTCTTTTCCACCCTCTTTTGACTTGAAATTAGTATACCGAGCCTCCAGGGTGGAAAATGGTCATGTCAAAATCAACCCTCTTTTCCACCCTGAGTACCACCAACCCCCACTTATTGAGGAACGTATGAATAGGAGTGTTGTTGTGATGGTCCAACTCGTTCTATACTTAGTACAACTTCCCAAGGTGGACAAAAATTATCGTATTCATATGTACCAGGACCAAACGTAGTTGGAATATACTCATTAGCTAATGGAACGCTGTGTTCATCTCTCAGACAAATACGTATTGATTGTATGTTTCCATCGCTAATTAGACGTGGTTGAGCTCCTGACTGATCTTCATATTGAAGTAATTCATTGTAGTTTACGCTCATTGGAATTGAAGCAAGTCTTCCACTCCCAGGAATATTATAAACAGAGAGATTTGTCCATAATTGAATTTGAGTTGCCCCTGTCAGATTAATTGGAACTTGGGAAGTGTGATACCCAGTATTGGCACTAGTAAGATTAAGCGTTTGATCAAAGCCGGTAATTTGCCATGCTTGACCATATGTCCTAGGAGCAACATAGTTTGGACATATATTGATAGAAACGGTGTATGCAGCATCAGACCACCATGTAAACTTCGAAGTTGAAATTTCAAATTTACAGTAGATAGAGTTTGCGGACAAGGTCAATGCAGTTGCAAGAGTATAACCAGTATAATTACCAGCAGGAATAAGAATACTACGCTGAGTCGCAATTCCAGCAACGAAAAAATCAAAATAGACTGGATTTGGTAGTGTCATGAATACATTAAACAGGCTCATTGATCTCAGGTTGATCTTGTACTGTTGTCCCGGTTCCAGTGACATCGGAGGAATCGTCCACTCCTTCTCGAATGGGGATATATTCCCTGTCACATTTTGATCGCTCCTTAAATAGAGTTGCTGAATTATAGACGTACTGTCTGTCTTTGGCGCTGGGATCATCGTCGTCAAACCGCTCGTACTCAACATCTTGTTCTTTGGTGGATATTACTCTTTCAATGTCATTAAAATAATTTAAGATGTGCTCTAGCTTTTCGCCAACAGGCAACTTCTCAATAAACAGAGTTTTCATGTACTCCAAGTTAGCTTCTAGCTCTTGACGTTTGATTATGCATTCCGCTGACTCTGCGTGTTCCCACAAACTGTTGCTATCTTCAACGATTTCAGTCATCATTAATAAATCTGCCATGGAAACACCAGAACCAAAAGCTAAGCGTCAGTTAACGGAGGCTCAGCGACTTGCTTTTATGAAAGGTCGAGAAAAAAGACTTGCAAACTTAGCAAAGAAGCGGGAAGAAAAGATGAATTTGAATGATGACATAAAGTCTCCGCCAGAACCAATCGTTCCTGTCGTGATACCTGATGAAACCCCTAAGCATGAAGCACCACAAGCACCGCATGTACAGCAGAAACTGGAATTGGATGATGCTGCTATGGAAAAACTTGCTAAGCTTGTAGCAGTTGTAGCAGATAAAGTTACTGTTCGTCCTAAAGCAAGGCGTCCTTATACCAAACGAGTGCAAGTTCCAGTTGATCCTCCATCCACTATAAAGGAATCGTCTTCCCCTAAAACTGCTGATGTTGCTTCTACACAAGAGGATACCGCGTATCCCGTCCCACAGAGGACTTATTTTTGGATGTAGAATTAATATTCACCAAAGATGCGAAAAACTCAAAAAAAGGTAAATTTAGGTAATGTCCCTCATCATCCAAACGAAGTACATAGAATACCTTTACCCGATGGTGTTCCTAAACCACCAATTTTGGGTATGTATGTTGCAAAGAGAGGACAAGGAAAATCCACAGCAGCTGTAAGATTACTTAAGTATTATATAGACCATCGACCAGCAGTATTTCAAAAAGAACTTGTGTTTGTTATTAGCCCTACTGCTGAGAGTCAGCCTCATTTGTGGGCCCACATGGGTATACCAGACGAAAACGTTCATAGTACGACGAATGCCACTGATTGTAAAAATATTATTGATAGTATAATTAGCATATTGAAGTCTGCAAAAGAGAAGTATGATGAAGACCAGGAATACATTATAGCATATGATAAACTCACACATAACAAAGTTTTAACTCTTCGCGAGGAAATGTTACTAGAAGCTCATAATGCTATGCCATTAACTGATCCAGCACCATGGCCACGCCCATGTTTGCTATTAGATGATTTAAGTCATATGAAAATATTAGATAAACCATGGTTTGTTTCTTTGTGCTTAAGGCATAGACATATAGCTGGTGGTGTTTCCCTATCGATGCTTATTATTTGTCAAAGTTTGCATGGGGGTTTATCTAGAGTAGTGAGACAGAATTGTTCTCTTATTTGTTTGTTCTCTACCCACGATAAAACATGTATCGATGATCTATATAAAGAGTGTAGTCACCTCTTAGATCAAGATGAGTTTAATGCCGTTTTTGAAAATGCAACTCAAGATTTCCATGGATGTCTAGTTGTTGATCTAAGTCAAACTGATCCTAACCTTGTTTTTTCTCGTAATTTTGAACACTGGTATCAAATCAGGAATCCGAAGCAAGAACATGAGCTCGGCTAAGACTGCGGAATACTTCACCAATGTCAACAGTGTTCGAATGGAAATGCTCAATTTCCTTCCCCCCTACGAGCTTCAGTTACGGACCTCCGGATGGTATCGTGGTATCATCAGGCATGGGGTTTATGGGTCGGGTGAGACTCAGGATTTCGTTATTACTGGACCCAAGATGCGGATCCTCTTCGACGGGTGCAAGTGGAATCGCATTTGTTTTGCAATGACACCTGAAACATCTGTTAAAGAGTTCAGCGATTGGATCGATGACCTCGAGACAACTATGGAATCTGTTATTTTACAGAATCCGCTCCGCTTTAAAGTGAATCCAGCGCAAGGACCAGTCAAGATTGATAAGTTGAGTCGAGTTTCTCATGACCCAGCGTACTCCAACTCTATGAGATGCCGGTTATCAGTTTCATACGAAAGTGCTCCAAACCAAATGGACGTGGATGCTCAACAAGCAGTAGTAAACGCTTCTTTATTCCTCAGGGAATCAGGAGAAGCTATTGAACCCTATGAGATTAAAGGTGGATGGTCAATGATTCCTATCTTTAAGATTTCATATCAGAAACAGGGAAATACGTTTGGTTTAATTCTGACTGTTCTAAAAGGGGAAGTCTCGAAGAAAGACACATATGTAGTGTCCAATGCAGAATGGGAAATCGATTACCCCATGACTGATAATTAATTCAAGTAAAACTTGTTATGTCTTTTTGCTTATGATTTAATCGTTTGTTTGTTTTTGGACCATGAACATGCATTTCAACTATTTGTTTCTTTATTACATGATCATAAACTTTTGCTATGCGAGCAGTGTCTTTTATACATATAGATTCGTAAGTTGGTATAATAATTAAACCAGTCCTAAAGTCATTGATATCAGTATCTCCGCCAAACATTTTTAAACACTCCTTTGGAGGGGAAAGCTGTATTCCAGGAAAGTATTTGTCTGGATAACACATTTTTTTACACAAGACTCCTAGCCAGGAAAGTGACGATGGTTTTGGCGAACGTCTAGACAAGACAAGGTAAGTCTTGGCGCAATTCCAGCTACAAAAATTCCCTGCAAGATAAAACACGTCTTTGCAAGGGTTCCAATCGATGGGAATAAATATTGGTATATTATCAAATTGATGACAACAATACCAGCAGCAATAACAAGAACTACGAGGCCATCTTGTTGTCTCCTTCTTACAGGCGTACGTCCAAAGATTAGGTGGAACACCATGCATTAATACTTTTTTAGATACTCTGTTCAATATACACCAAAGATGACAGAAGAAAGTAAGGTTAACTGGCCACCTAAGAAGTACTCTACTCCTACTCCTCATGGAGTAAGTGGTTATAAGACTACTGGAACAGGAGGAGGAGCTTATAACGAAAGTAATTCTAGTAGTCGATTGCCCACAACTACAGTTCCAGCCTTTTCAGGATTTTCAAGGCAAAAGCATCCAATGACTCCAGTTCAGTTAGGTTCTGATTTTAATCAAGAAGTTTATGTTACTCCTAGTACTATATTCGAACCATCTTTTTCGGCTAATTATGAAGAAGATAATTATGGTATAGCATCATATCAATATGTTCCTCCTAGAGACGCTTTCACTGCTGCGGAGTTGGCTACTTATAGGTTTGTACCTGAAACTAGAGTTGTGGAAAATCCAATTTTAGGTCCTCACCGCAACATTGAACAAACTGTAACTCCTCAAGCTAGAGTTGGTAGTTTGGGCGATGAAAACGGAACATATAATATTTCATATTCTCCAGTATACATAGGTGGTCCTAATAGACTTGAATTTGATGGAACTGAGAGTGTTGGTTCTGAATGGTCTGATTTTAGTCTAGAGGATAGTGTTTATACGAACATGTATTTTCCCAATACAGTTCCAGTTATGAATACAAGTCATACCGGATCTGGAGTCCATCCAGGTCACGCGACCTTTGTACAGTCTGGACATCAAAACGTGAGTTCTACCAAAACACCAACGCAGGCGTATAAAATGAAGAATCAGTATGTTGATCCTGTTCTTAGTAGTATGCCTCCTCCTCCAATTCCTACTTTACCATTGACTAAGAACCCTACGCCTCGTCTGGTTACTTCACAAGGGATACCTTTGAGGTATACAGTTCCTGTTGTGCAACCTATGCAATCCTAACAAAATTCCAGTTGGAATTAGAACTAACAAGTGAACCTGTTCCTGAAAAGTATATTTGCCCCAAGAAATAAACATCAGTATTAGCAGTGACTTGTAATGTCTGAGATGTGTTGAGGCCTGGATAAGTTTCAGTGTTACCAAAAGATGTAGTTCTAGTACCAGTATCACGCGTTATTTTAAAATTGGTTATTGCAGTACCACTATTAGTAAAACTACTAGCGGATGAACTAAAACCATAAACTATACTTGTAATTGTAGATGAACCTGAACCACTTTGATTAAGTTGTATATGTCCAGACAAAAGATAGATACCAGGAGACAATGTATACAGTGTTCCTCCAACATTATTTATAGTTGTAGTTGAAAGAGCACTACTAACTCCACCATTTTGAGAATACGAAAATCCAACATCAACTGAAGTATAGCTGGGTAACGTTGATCCATAAGTAGTCCTCAAATAACTTGCCATATTTATTATTCCAGTTACATTTACATTTCCATTTACATCGAGAGGGTAAGCAGGAGATGTATTTAAAATGCCTACTTTGTTACCCACTGAGTCTACTTTAAGAGTATTACTATCTATGGTAACGTCTCCTGTAACCGTAAGAGATGATAACGTTCCGACGCTTGTCAAACTACTACTTGTAACTCCACTACCTAATGTGGAACCAGACAAAACATTAGTTCCATTTATTTTGTAAGAAGATCCATTGTTTATGTTAACATTTCCTATTACATCCAAGGGATATCCAGGGGTTGCAGTATTAATACCTATTCTATTATTGACTTGATCAGAACAAAGTAAGTTTGTATCTACATTTAAATTATATATGTTTGCAGTGGTTGCATCCATGCTGTCACTAAATATTCCTGTTTGTGCTTCAATAATATCAGTGGATGTTATTCCAGTAGTACTCACGTTTGTTACATATAGTGTATCTCCTGAGACATACGGTTCACTTCCTGTAAGAGATGGCATGACTTTGGTGTATATTATTCTTTACTTCCAAAATAACTATTATTCTATAAAGAAATAAATATCCGTAACCCATGTGTCCTGAGCGTAAGTATCTAAAGCGTTATTACCATCCCTATAAAATGATCCTACTACACTGTCCCCTGCAGCAACAGTTAGATTAGTTACAACAATATCTCTGCGAACAAACTTTTCTGCAGGGCGTTGCACCACAATCTGGGTTCCTAACGTTCTAGTACCAACTAAATCTACTCCTCCAGTAGTTTCTAAAGTAGCTTTAGGAAGTCTTAAAAGAGTACAATTAAAAACGCAGTTATTCGCATTACCTTGATTCGTATAATCGACAGTGTGGTTGAATCCAATTTTTAAAGTTCCAGTGGTATAATTAGGTGGGATTCTGGCATTTAAATATATGTTAGTGGTTCCACTATTGTTCAGTCTGTGTCCAAAGTATAAATTGCTACTATTTAATACTTGTTGATAATTTGAACTGTAGACGTCTGTTCGTAGAACCATTGATGTTGGAATGGACGCTACGATATCTACTCCGTTTATCCTATATGTACTTCCAGTACTTACATTAACATCCCCTACAACGTCTAGTGGGTATGCAGGTGATGCATTTACTACCCCAACTCTATTGTTCACTGAATCGACTTTAAGAGTGTTGCTATCTATCGTAACGTTTCCAGTAACAGTCAAAGATGATAATGTTCCTACGCTTGTCAAACTACTACTTGTAATTCCTCCTCCTAATGTTGTTCCAGTCAAAACGTCAGTCCCGTTGATCTTATATGATGAACCAGTTGATAGATTTGTACTACCAACAACATCAAGTGGATATGCTGGTGATGAGTTTACAATACCGACTCTATTATTAGTTGAATCTACTTTGAGAGTACTACTGTCAATCGTTACATCTCCTGTGACGGTAAGAGACGACAAATTTCCTAGTGATGTCAAACTACTACTTG
>Ga0209596_1001384_pt1 | contig 20927 bp, 14 predicted proteins | sample M_130807_MF_Meta_FD_187314 | JGI IMG/M metagenome (GOLD analysis project Ga0209596, IMG submission 187314) | Freshwater microbial communities from Lake Montjoie, Canada to study carbon cycling - M_130807_MF_MetaG (SPAdes) (version 2) | ecosystem: Environmental > Aquatic > Freshwater > Lake...
CCATCAAGTCAGCAAACGGACTCTCTCCGCCCTTCAAGGCTTTAGAGAAGTGCTGGTTTGTCAGGCTAGATGCCGTCATCACCGCATCAATATCCCCGTCTTCCATCTCACGATAGAAAGGAATGTAGTTAATGTCATTGACAAAACGCTCAAATCCTATTGGGTTTTTCTTAAGATCAGCTATCTTGTCTTCTAGTTCTTGGATCTGCTTTTCTTTTGCGTTATCAGATAAGTTATCTTTGCTTTCAATAAAGCTAATCTGATCCCTTATTCGCTCAATCATGTTGGCCGTTGAATCTATCAAGCCAGCATCAAGCGCAACCTTGAGGACAGACTCATTTAGTTTCTGCATATCCTTACGGACTTGCTCATAGACCTGCTTGCGTGGCTTGCCGTCCAAATCACCCTCAATAAGTTTGTCACGCTCGGCAACCAGCTTGGGCATTACATCCTTGCCCTGCTCATTGATAAACCTAGAACGCTTGTCGGCAGGTAGTTGTGATTCTCTGGTCAAAGCTTTCCACATATTGAAGCGGTCTACTTCATTACCCAAAGGTTTGAGAACCTCAATCAAGCCCTTGGTATTAGGTCTAATGTTTAATGCACCGCCGTCATTAAAGACTTCGCCAAACATCATCAAACCTTCTAGCGCGCCATCCACAGACTTAGACAGCCGAGCCAGCATATATGCAACAGGACTGTATTCCTTAATGGTTCTGAACTGGTCAGCCATACCTTGGGCTAACCTCCTCCAGAAGTTATCACGCATACCATTGATGCGGTCAATGATTGTCTTCTTCTGTGGGGCGAACACAGGGTTAGCCGCATTCATAAAGTCATCTGGCACACCCTCAAAAGACTCAGGCTTTAAAGGCGGGCGCTTCTGTAGGGCGGTAGAAACTTTGGTCTTTATGTCATCAGCCAAAGACGCATCTGCGCTATCAGCTTTTTCATAAAGGAATTCGTTACGACTTGCATACTTGACATTCTTAGCCAAAACAAAACGACCAACCTGCAAGACCTCATCCGCAGATACAACTGGCTGTTTTGTCTTCCTGTCGTAGAAGTATGAATGACGCAAAGGATCTAGGCTGACTTGCGACCATGCAGGATCTTTAAGTTTTTCTTTAATAGATTTAAAGATTTCCTCTGGGGTCATGTTGACCCAAGACCCCTCCATAGTCTGCTGTGGTTTTTTAGATGCAACATCCCTTAACTTTTCTTCACCAGACTTAGATTTATATTTTTCTGGTTCTGCTTGTTGTGCAATCTTAAAAGCATCTTCCTCTTTGCGTATGGCAAAGACAACATTCTTTAAAGCACCAGCAGATTTGTAACTTAAATTAGTTCCTGCACTTGCTTTAGATGGATTAGATCCTTCATGGATAGACACAACACTACCATTAAGACCTAGTTTACGAGCCTCTCTAAGCGCTGGAATGTCCATACGAAGACCAACTTGTGTGCCGTCTGCAATAGGAGCATTAATTTTGTCTGCGGCTTTGCTAACTTTTGGCAAAGTCAAAACATTTTTTAATTCTGTTTGACTTAAAGGTGATTCAAGCTTGTCACCAATAACCTCTTGTATGGGCATATAGTAATCTACATACTCATCAAACTGCTCCTTGGTAATTCTTCCAGCCGCCAATTCTCTTGCCGCCAAAACAACTTGTTCGTTTCGCCCTTCTTTTAGTTTAAAGCCAGCAGGTGCTTTCAACTCAGGCGGTTTGTTTGCTTTTGGTGTGGCGGCGGGAGCAGTAGACGGCTTAGTAGCAATCTGAATATTTGTTGCTGTTCCAAGCTTTGTTAGCCCAGTCTTTTTAACTTCTTGCTGAAGCTGTCCAACAGGAACGCCCAATCCTTTTTCTGTAACTTCTACCAATCTCTCTAGAGCAGATTGATACTCTTGGCTCAAGCCAAGTAGCTTACGAATGATGGTCACAAGCTCAGTAAATACGCTCTTACCATCAGCAAATTTAATTGTAGATAGATAGTCTTGGAAATCCTCTTCCGTTAAACCATATGAAATTAATTCACTGGTATTGCTGGTATGTCTTTCTTTAATTTGTTTATGCGTAAAATTTTTAAGGAACGGATGATCTTTGCCGTTCTTAATATCATCGGTAATACTTTTACGAATTTTTGTTAAAAGAGGGGTCAACTCTTTTTGTAACTCAGATTGGTCTATAGGATTTATAGCTTTGTTAAATTTCTTTGCTTGCCTTTCAATTGCATCAGCCCATCTGCCAAGCACCCAAGTCTGTGGTTGGGTGGCGGTATGCAAAAGCTCATGCAAGACGGTACTATATCTAACACCAGAAAATCCATCCAACTTACCGCTAGAGTCTGTTCCGTTGATGTATACATCAATCTTTACGCCAACTTGTTTGCCGTTCTCGTATTCATTTCCTTTGACTATTGATACGCCACGGAAACCTTTCTTTCTTTTGCTTCCAGTCAACACCGTAAAGCTAATAGGAACACCAACATCAGTCATTGCCTTGATGCGATTGGCTACAGCTTGAGCTACTGCTTTAGCAAAGCTGTTGGGGGCATTGTCAATACACCATTGGGCGGCTTCATTGATATCCTTGCCTACCAATTCTTTTTCAATTTGCTTTGCTGGCTTGGTAATTTGATAGCCTTTTGGCTCTTGCTTTTCTTCTTTAGGCTCTTCTTTTTTTGGCTGATCAAATAAATCGGGGCCGCCCTCTTCGCCTTTAAGAACTTTAAAAACATCCTCTATTGGCAGTTTGGGTTTCTGTCCAAACATATCCTCACCAGCCTGAGACTGTTCGTAGGCGGCATCAGCCAAGTTACTAATCAACTCACCCATGCGCTTGCCGGACTTATTGTTGTCAGCATACATCTGCAAGATAGCCATTGTCTTAGGATCCATCCCAAGATTGCCCTGCTTAACAATGTCTTGTAGCTTGAGGCCATTGCGCTTTGCATTGACTGCCAGCTCGGTGGCTTCAATAATGTTTGGGCGAATGTCGTACTCACCAGCACCATCTAGTTTGGCAACTTTACTAGCGGCTCTGGCTAGGGCGGCAAGTATTAACTTGGCCTCTGGATCTGCGGCTTGGGCATACAGATTAATGAGAGAGTCACTGCCATACGCCTTGTAAAAGATGGCATTGTTCAGTCGATCTATTGCCGTGGTGTTGGGCATTCCATTGTTGTCCATCAACTCGCCCTGCTCTTCTTTGGGCATACCACGGACAAACTGAATCAAAGACTGGGTGTTAATGCTTCCATCTTCATTGAAAGAAAGGCCACCTAAATCAAAGCGATTTCCATCATTCTTTGCCGCCTCAACTGGGTTAAGTCTTAACTGACCCGCTACGTTAGAAACATCCCCGATATCGGGCGTGATAAACGACTTGGGCATGATCCTGACCAAAACAGGTTTACCCATATCCAATATGGTGCCTTGGTCAACACCATGCTGATTGTCATAAGACAAAGCAGTTCTATAGTCACCCGCCGTATTAAGACCATATGCCGCTTGCAATCCTGCAATACGACCATTACCAGCTACCGCACGGATGGCTGGGGTGGCAACGTTTCCATAGTCTTCATTAGTTCTGCCGTCAGCAGTGTGTGATGTAAGTAACTGGTCAGCGTCAACCACGGCATATTGAACTGGAATCTTTCGTCCATCAGATCCAGTAACAATATCTACTCTACCCATTTGATTGGCTGGGATATTAATATCACTGATAACCACGGGCGCACCAGAGCCTAGATCGGCAGAGGTCTTGAGCCTGTCGTAGTCAGGGTTAGAAGAAATGTTTTGCATCTGCTGAATAGATGCAGGGGTGGCACGATCACGGTTTTGTAAGCGCTGGAACACATCACCCGCAGTATCGGGTAAACCCTGAGTGTAGTTTTGCAAGGCATCCAAGTCTTCTTGTGTAAGAGTAACTTTTGCCGTAGGTGCTTGAGGCGGTCTTACTGGTGGATTAATGTCGGGAACTTTATCAACGGGAGGCTTGTTCTCTGGTAGCTTTTGGTCAATGCTTGATGGCCTCTGTGCCAAGCCTGAGACTCCGCCCATACCAACACCACCAACAGCGGCCATACCAGCCGCCTGACCTAGACCTTCGGTAAGGCTTTGCTCTGGGTTAACCTCACGCATAGCAAGGTTCTGACTGAACTTGCCACCAGTTTCTTCAACAACCTCACTAGCACCTTCACCTAACGCGCCAACACCCGCATTAAATAAACGATTAGATGGAACAGTTCTTTCAACGCCATTAACAAAAACTCTCTTGCCTGTTTTTGCGGGAACGCCAGCAAATGTTTCTTCCAGTGTGCTTGCGCCGGGTAGCTTCTGAGCCAACAAGGAAATGATTGCACCAGATGCACCAGATGCACGGGCTAGATTCAATGCTTTCTGTGCGGCCTCTGCTTCTGGTACGTTCCTGTCTATCATTTCCTTATAGGCATTCTCGTAAACGCCCGCACCAATATCAGCACCCTGCTGTATAGCACCAGTACCTTTTGCCGCCGCAACACCTGCCGCACCAGCTCTTGCGGCAACAGCTTTCTTGGCGGCTATCTCTGCGGCTTCCTTGGCCATACCACTAGAAACTAAAGTAGCGGCTTCTTTTGCGCTAAGACCTGCGGCAGTTAATGCGGCAGTACCACCACCAGAAATCAAAGCAGGGATAAGCTGTGGAACTTGTTCCAACAAGAAACTAGCAAGCAGTGTTGGACTCTTAACTGTCTCAGCAAAAGCAGTGCCGAAGGCTGACAGCTGACCATTCTTCTCTGCTTCTTGTATCTTCTTAGCCCTAGCCTCTTCCATGGCCTTGAGAGGATCAGACTTCATCTCTTCGCCATACTTCTGGATCTTTTCACCCAGACCTAAAGAGCCAGTCTTTTCAAAGTTACCAGTAGCCAAACCATATAGTTGGCCGGGCAGTTGAACTAAAGATCCAAGACCAGAAACTAAACTAGCAGGAACATCAGTAGCGGCTTCACCCCATGTGCGATCTGTGCGCTTGGGTTCGCTCTTTTGTTTGTGCGTATATACAGCCCACTTCCAAGCCGTATTGGGATCAGGGGCATCTACTTCGTAGGTGACACCTTGCACATCTACGTCATATTTAGCCATGCTTACGGCCTAACTCTAACTGCGCCGGGAGGAGGTTCGCTTGGAATTGCACTAGACGGAGTAATCCCAACAGCCTCTTCCAGAACATCAATCCTAGCTTGAGCTTTCCTTCTTTTCTCTGGATCAGGATCATTCTTGGCAATATTCTTATCTGATAGATATGTTGGATTGTCGGTTGCAAGTTTTAACCTCTTAATCTCATTTGCCTCAGATGCACTTTGACCCCTACCAGCATACTTGTCAACATGGTATTGAGCAAATGCGTCAGCCTCAGTCCTGTCTTTATTCTTAGGATCTGCCTTAAAGATTCTATAGTAATCGTCAAAGTCCTTCTTGTTAATAGTAGGTGCATCTTGACGAAACTTCTCCAGCGCCATAGCAGAACCAGCCCTAATGCCTTCAAGTCGAACATCATGTTTGGCACGAATCTCAGCCAATTCTTTCTCATTGGCAAATCTACCTTTTGCAAGCTCAAGTTCATTGGCAAACCGAGCCTTCTCTCTCTCAAGCTCATTGCCGGCCCTCATTGCTTCTACAGCAAAGGTTCTGCCGGTAGTTCCTGCTTCTGTTCTTTGTTTCTCTAAGGATGCAATTCCTGTAGAAGCTAATCCAGAAGCCTCCGCTCTGCGCTTCTCTTCTATGTCTGAAGTTAGTTTATTTTCTTTTTCTAACTGTGCCAAGTCAGCCGTTCTCTCTGCGCTCTTCTGAGCTAAATAAGCGGGGCCAGCACCACCCAAACTGCCTTGACGTATGCCTCCAAGGACGGCCATCAAGCCTTCAATTCCTCTGTTAGCAGTGGCTTCCTTGTACATCTCACGTTGTCTGTCAACGCCCTCTTCAGCCTTTTGCCCAGCAAGACCTTTGATGCCAGCAAGCTCACGCATCTTCATTTGGTTTTCCATGATTGTTTCTGGAGACTGTATGTTTACAGACTCTCTAGCCGCCGCCATGAAAGCAGGATCTAGTTGGCTTGGTGGCGTAGGCTGTGCAACATCTCTGGGGGAGTTAACTAAAGAAGTGCCAGCGGCTGAATAAAAAGGTTTACCCATTTTTTCACGAGCCTCTTGTTCTGCAAACATCAAGCGCTGACGCTCCGCATCTGACTGATCTTCTTGATCAGAAATAAGACCGTAATAAGGCATTTCTTCTTTAGGTAATTTACGAGCAGTTTTTCCACCAGATTCAAAGGAAATAATTCCACCGCTTCCGTATTCAAAAAAATCAGATCCAATAGGTAACTGCGCCATACCACCATCAGCAAAACCTTCTTGCGCTTGCTGTGCGGGTTGAGGAACTCCAGCAGGAACTGGCATAGGTTGCGACCTAGCTTGTTGCATCATCTGCTGTTGCGCTTGTTGCTGTTGCTGGGCTTGAAGAGCCATCAGTCCGGCCTTCTGCTCAATTTGATCTTTAACAGATGGCTGTGGGCCTTGCGCTGATTTCTGTTGCATAGCCGCCCGCTCTTGCATCTTGTTCTGACGTTCAATCTCGCCAAGAGCAATATAAGGGGGAATCTCAGGGTTAGCGCCATTAGCATACTGCTTTAACAGCTCTAATGGATAACCCTTAATGTCGTTAGCAATCTGTACGATATTCATGTTTTACCCCGTTATGCTTTTTTGGTTTGACCCAAATTAGCCAATGATTGATATAGCCCCATCAAGCCCTGCACCTGACCAGCAAGCTGACTGAGTTGCGTCTGATTGGTTGTGCTGGCAGTAGTTGTAATTGGAAGACCTTGGAGCAAATCTTTTTGATATTGAACCATCTTATAAGGAAAATCTCTCTGCTCTTCAAACTGAGTCTTGTCAGCAGTAAGTCCTTGTTGCTCAATATCACGTTGAGTAGCGCCGGCAGTTCCAAGGGCTTGCTGAATCTGTAGTTCGCGGTTTTTGTCGGCATTGAACTGACCAGTAGCTTTATCAAAAGCCGAGGCGTAACCAGATCCAATTGCTTTGTTCTGTTCTGCTAATAATCCACGCTGTGTTTCTGTATCCATCAGAGCCTGACGAGATCCACCAAACGCCCCCGCTTGGGTAGCTTTGGAAGCGTTACCAAGCTGAGTGATCTGCGACTGACGGCGTAGCTCCTCTAGTTGAGGATTAAGCGCCGCAGAAATATATGGATTCATATAGTTCTGTGCTTGGGTAGCGTTGAACGTACCGTTATTAGCTAAGTTAGAGAGGCCGCTAAATTGTTGCGTTTGAAGGTCAGATGCGCCAGCAGTCAAAGGCCCCGTGTAAGCCTGATACGGGGCATTGGATAGTGCCGCGCCTTTGGACAAATAGTCAGAAACATATGGCCCTGCCCATGAGGACAGAGAGCCTTCCGAAGAAGTGCCAAGGCTAGGGATGGCCGTAGATCCTGCACTTGTTCCTGTCGAACCTACTACAGCGCTACTACCTTCTCCAGCAAACTTAGCAATACCACCAGAGGCATAACCAACTTGACCGCCGGGCATAAACTTGTCTGGGTTGATGCGCTTGCCTTGCTGTGAATTCCCTGTCCGAGCTTTGCGAATACGAGCCATCATGTCGTAGAGTTTGTTTGCGCCAGCATCAGAATTACCATTGCCAAGGTGGGAAACCACATCAGCAGGGATTACAAACTCGCCATGACTTAGGGCGGCTTTTTGTTTTCCATCTATGGAAGAAGGGATCTTGTCAGCCATTCCGTCTGTCGCACCTTGTAAGTATCTTGGTTGAGCCACACCGCCTTTAGCCATACCTTGCGCTTGTGGCACGGGCATCAAAGAAGATACCCCAGATGGTGGTAACGTTTCCATTGCTTGCGCTGGAGCAGTAACGGCGGGTGCCGGAGTAGGTGTATACCCTGACAATATGCCTTTTGCTTGTTCTCCCACAGCAGTTCTGGCGGCGGCAACGTTTGCGGGACTAGCAAAGGCGGTATCTGTAAAGTATTGTCTACCCATACTTCCGGGTCTGCGGTTTGGATCTTCATAGTTAACACGGCCACGGACGGCTTGTAAGTTCATAGGGATAGAACCCTTATAGCCGGGGGTTTGAACCTTGTCAGCCCCAGTTATGGCTTTAATTCCAGCGGCGGCAGTGGTTAATCCAGCCCAATTAATATTACCTTTGCTGTCAGTAAAGGCGTTTTTGAGCTGTCCATAAATCTTGTCCGTCATGGACGCACCAGTGGGAGCTACGGGCTGACCACGCAAAGATGCAAATGTATCTTTTGTAATACCAGACTTATCGGCGTTGGTCATGGCATTGTATTGATCGCCAGTCAAAGAATAATACGCATTAGTCTCTGGATTTACACCATACTTTGTGCCATCCGCCATCGTGTAAATAATGTCACCAGCAATAGTCTCGGTCTTAACCGCTTGGTCTGCAATATATTGGGTGGTGCTTACTTCTGGTATTGGAGTTGTCCAATCCAAACCCGCATAGGGGTCGGTTACAACATCTACGTTGGTATTTGGATCATCAAACCATTGGTAGGTGTATTCACCATCTTCGCCCACACCAGTTATTTCATAGCTCATATTTAACCTCTTTTGCGTAGAAGCGCCGGTAGGCCACGAACTGACCCTCCCGAAGCAATTTTAACCGTGCCATCTTGTATTTGTGTTGGCTTTTTGTTTTGCTGTTCTTTAACTAAATTACTAAAGTAATCAGTCTCCAAAGGCGCACCTATCTCAATAGGGTTTGTAAACTCTGGAGAAATACCAGAACCCACAACTGGGGGTTGTTGTGTTTGTTGATTATCGTCTGATGCCAAAGCCTGTATCTGCGGAAGCAAGTTAGCTATCCCCATTTGAAGTTGTGTTTTGGTATTGTCAATTTGTTGTTGCTGTGTCTGCGCCGCTTTGTCCTGCGCGGTCTTAGCAATCATTGAGCCTGTTGGCCCCCAAATAGTCCCAGTCTGACCAACATAAGGCTTTGCAGTTTTCTCTCCAACAAAATTGCCGTATTGGTCAAACTTATTACCAGACTTATCAGTCCATGTACCCTTGTCATAGCTCCATCCGGCCATGTTCTGAATATCTCCAGACTTGCTCAAATTCTCCCAAGGCTGAACTTCATAATCTGGTCTGGTGCTATACCCTATTGGTCTACCTTCTATGTCAAGCATCTGCCCGTCTGGACTAACCCAGTAACCTTCTTTGGTTAACTGCCAATCCCCCATTCCTTCGCCTGATGTTCCAAGGAATTGCCAAGGTTGAACTTCTTCTGTGGGGTCAAAACTAGCGCCCTGCGACATGGCGGTAATTAATCCAAGATCTGCCTTGTCTACCTTCTTGTCTTGGTTAATATCGTAGGCAAGATCTACTGGGCGCTTACCAGCCACAATGTCTTTGATTCTTGTAATATCAGCCTCGGCTATATCCCTACCGGCAGTACCCGTATAGGTCACACGCCCCTCTGCGCCCTCAACAGGCGTAGCGCCTTTAAAGATATCGGCCACATCAGGAGCCATTGCAGAGGAATAAACTTGTTTACCGCCTTGGTAAATAGTTCCATCTGGTCTGATTTCCATGCCGTTATCAAAGTACAGAACACCAGCTTCCCCGTCTGGCTTGGAAATGGGCGCAATAGTTCCGTTTTTGATAGCGTCAAGGGTTATGTTTTGCGTAGTGGTTTCAGACACTTGCGTTGCATATCTAAGATCTGCGGCGGTAGCGGCATCAACTGCGGCTCTTTGTTCATCAATATTTTTCTGTAGCCCTTCGGAAGACTGGTAAAGTTTCCAAGCGGCAGAACCTTCTTTGTTTGCATCCGTTGGTGCGCCAAGGTTGTAATCATTCAAGATATCAACCTTACCCTTTAGCGTCCCAGCAGTGGCGGCAAGCTCTGTATTTTGTGTGTTGTACTTATCAATAACTGGCTTGTTCTCTGTCTGTATTTGATTAGCCGTTGTTGCAGATTCATTGGCTATCTTGGCTTGCTTTTCAGCCTCCGCCCCAGCAGTATTTCTTTCGTCAACAGTTTTGTTTGTATCGTTATAAATAGCCATCTGCCTATCGTATTCAGACTTTGCAGTGTTGAATGTATTGGTATAGGGGGTAATCTTGTCAAGAATAGGTTGCATTTCCTTGCTATAGCCATCAAGGTATTTGTCGCGAGTAGCGTTAAATTCGTCTAATTGTTTTTGAACTTCATTTTTTTGTTTTGTCCACTCTTGGTAATGTGAGTCATATTCATCGGCTTTTACCTTGGCAGAAGAGGTTAAATCTTGGACACTCTTATAGGCATCCTTGGCTTCTTTTGCAAGCCTACTTGATCCAGTATCTATTAAAGTATTTGCTATGTAATTACCTATTACTGTAGACGGATCTTTACCAGAAATGGCCGCACTTATTCCAGTAGCAACTGTGGCATTGAGTGTCTTCATTTGCTTATCAGACAAACCCCAGTCCTTTTGCAACCCTAGTTCACTGCTTAATGAAGATACACCAGACGATACAGAACCAGATGCAAAGCCATCTGCTATTGCTTGATTAACATCTTTGCCAGTCAGACTAGCACGAATACCAGCAACAATAGATGTGTTTAATCCACTGGCTACGGCAGTACCTATTGCTGGAGTAGTGGCTGAACCAATCTTTTCACCAAGACTTTGCGTAGCATCTTTTACCGTCATTGGTTTTTGTATTACTTCACCAGTTTCTGGATCTATGGTATCGGTGCTTCCAATTTCTGCATATTTCAACCCCTCAGTTACCGCCCATGAAATGGCGGCAGACTTCATCATGTCTTCTACATTACCACCTCTTGATGCAGTAATGGCGGCAGAAGTAACAAACGGTGGTATACCCACAGACATACCTGCATATATAGCAATCGTGGGAAGAGGATCCCGAATAATGTTATCTACTGTCTTATTAATTGTTTGAAGAACAGTAGTAACAGCACCACTTACATTGTTTACCGTTCTTTGAACAGTATCACTAAGCGCATTTGCGCCATCATTTATAACCCTAACTGGGTTAGTAACTATCCTTGATACCCATCCCCATCCCATATTAAGACCTTTGCTTTCCAAGAACAACAATAATCATGTCGGTCTTTGAAGAAAACTCTTTTCCTTCTTTTTGATACATATCAAAAGCTTGTTTAAAGGCGGAAGAAGTATTTGAGTCTACTGGGTACAGCAAGATATCTGCTCCAATTTTGTAAGCAGATTCAAAAAATGTTGCTATGTTTTTTGGAAGATTGTTTAAAGTATCTCCATTAAACATTCTTAGAACGCCAACTCTTTCCTTAACTGGATGGATTACAAACAATGTATTGTTCTCTTGAATCCTAATTAATGACGGGTTCTGCATCTCCTGTACATAAGCTGTGTATAACAATTTTGCAGGAGATATCCCGTCACTCTTCTTAGACTGAGCTTTCATCTCGTTGGCCGGCACTTTGTTTTGATGTGCGGCAACAATTAGAACATCTCCGGGCTGGAGTTTCTTTTTCTTGCTATCAACTAGTGTGACGTTCATCCGACTTTCCAATTTGTACCGTCTGAATATACTGGCGTTTTAACTGCGCCACCCGTAGCAACAGTTGAGCCAAATACAGGAGCTAGGGCATCAGACACAAACGCCCTAGCCCCAATTCCAGATGTAGCGGCGCTTGGTAACGTTACCACCGTGTAAACGGTAAGGGCGGGGATTATCCCGCTATCTGTACTAAGTTGATCTAATATGCCTTGTATACGATTGAAGTACAAGCGCAAGACATTATTAAACTGGTTTTGATATATAACAGAATACTCTTCCCCACCAAGAGGCAATGCTGGTGCCGCAATTTTATTTATTTCAGATTCAGAGGTAACGATGTATGTCATCGTCTGCCGTCCTGTCTAATGTCTAGACGGGGCGATCCTAGTTGCCAAGTTACTCCTGCGGCAGTAGACCTGACTTCCATAGCCATTTGACGGCCTCTAACCCTTGTATAGATCTGCCCCGTGAATTCTTCAATTGGAAGAGTTGCCGTGCGGGTAATAGTGGCAGAGGCATCGCCACCTACAGACGCTGGGCTGTTATACCCAGAGCCTGAGTTCTGCATGGGCTTTAAGTACATAGTGACTTGCGGGCTAGTTGCCGTAGATCCTCTAAAGGTAATGTCTGGTACTACACGCCATATAAACCCAAACTTATCTCCATCATCAATATCAAACTCAGCAGATGTGATGTAAGCCTCAATAGGTAAAGTCGTACCCGTAGTCTTATCGTCAACACCAATTTCATGGTTGACTAAGTTGTAGTCATAAGTGGCTCCAATTGGGTAATCGCTTAGACCAGAATCCAGCCATGCTGTTCTGCCCATAGAGCCGTAATACCAAACGCCTGTGCCACCTCTACCATTTGGCTCAAGGTAGTTATAGACAACATAAGAGTCAACCACGATAGAGTCTAAAGAACAGTAGAACCACCAGATTTCATTAAAGCCCTCGTTAGTTCCAGACACAACTTGGTCAAACTGGTCTTTGTTGATGTTTTCAAAAACGTGCTGGCGCAGATCACAAGACAAGGTTTGAGTGCGTCCATCGTATTTATAGAACTTATCTACGCCCATCCAGTACGCCACGCCACCAGCGTAGCCCACGGCATTTTCTCCAGCGATAGATATGTTATCACCAACCAGTTGAGAACCCCACACCACAGGAGCGCCTACATACTGGAGAGAATAAAGGGATGAATCAGTCCATACCAATATCTCTTGTCGGGCTTGCATGGCCGTAACAATCTCAGAACCGTGAGACAAGCGCAAATCGCCCGCTGTATTAGTGGCGGCGGGAGTCCATTCCACTACGGATTCTTGGTTAGACCAACGGATCTGCATGGGGTCTTGAGTAGTCGATCCAAGTGCGTTACATCCAAAAGCAAATACATATCTGCTTGTATCAGAGACAAGAATAAAGTTCTGCACCGTAGGACAGGCGGATGCGCTGGCTAGGCTGGCAATGTTTATACCTCTTGAAGATACAGAATGAGTGCCAGATTGAACGCCTGTTGTGATTATGTTTGCTCCACCAAAAGTAGCTGTCAGGTTGCAAGTAGCCCCAGAAGAGTTAGCAACATAATAAACAGTACCTACAGACAATCCTGTGGGTAAAGCGCCTGTAGTGGTTAGCTGGATAGCCGTGCCATTGGGAATAGCAGTCAAACTTCCAAACGTAACCACAGCCGGACTAGCAATCGTTACCGTAAAAGTGGAACTTGCTACACCTAGATTGGCATTCCAAAGATAGATGGCTCCACCCCTTGGGCCAAATATTAAGTCTTGACCAAAGTTACTCTGACTCCACAAGCGCATAGCATCTGTAGATGCCGCACCAAAACCCCATGTTCCATATCCCCATAGGCCAGTTCCCCATCCAGATAGGGGGACGGCGTAGGCTGGGCCAGTATTGATTTGATACTGGGCAATTACAGTTCCACCGCCGGGCGATCCTGATGCGTCTGTGGCATTAGCCGTGGCTGAGACAGTAATTGTGTAAGTGTTTACCGTAATGACAGTAACTTTGAACTCGCCAGTCAATACAGTGCTGGTAACGTTTCCACCCAATCCTGTAATTCCAGCACCGCTGAAAGTTACATAGTCGTTGGTTATGCATCCATGCGCCGTGGCAGATACAGAGATTACGCTAGAGCTGGCAGTGGCCGTAAAAGGATTAGTAAGTGTTGTAGTCGCTCTGATTGGGGTTATATCGTTATAGACACCGCCACGCTCAATATAGAACTTTAAGTTAGTACCTACGCCAATAAGATTTAAGGAAGTTAAAGTGACCCAGTTCCACAGAGATCGGCATATGCCTAGAAACGTATCAGTAGAGATGCGTTGCCACCCACCGATTTTCTCAGGTGTGCCTTGGCGAAAGCGGATTTTGTCGCAGTCATACCAGCCGTTCTCATTGGTATAGCGAGTGTTTTCCTTGTTGACCCCCGGCCTTAGCGCTAATTTTTTTAGTGGCATTTCTTATCCTAAGAACAGGGCGCGCTCGTCTTTACGGCGGTTTTCTAACCCTTTGAGTATTTTGCCACCCGCCTTGCAATACTTCAAGAGTTCTTCTGCCGCCCCTTCCATATCACCCCTAAGAACCTTCTGACGGAGGGTTGAGCGCTGTAGCGTTCCCAAACCAACATTAAAGCTAAAAGAGATAAGAGCATCGTACTGACCCTGAGTGAGGGGAACAGGACAGAACTGAACCACACCTCGCTCAAACCTAGCCAAATCTGCTTTAAGAATTCCATTGACTTCTTCCATGCTGAATGTGCGGTTGTCTGCGTCTTTAAGGCCAAACCCATCCCGCTCTTCTATCTTCATCTTGCCTTGCTCTGGGTATAAGACATGACCCACCCCCACCGTCCACAGCTTGGCTGGGCAACGATAGGGCTTCTGACGCACTCCTTCATGGTGCGTAATCATCTTCAGAGCTTTGTCTGACAGGTTCATTTCTTCCCAAAGGCTTGTGTACCAAACCAGAACGACACCACGCTTGCCCAAATGATTTGAGTCTCGTTATCCCACAGTAGGTCTAGAGCTACATCAAACGGCACTTCCTTGTGATAAGCAAACCAAAAACCAAATATCTCCACAAAGGCAAACAAGATAAACATCCCGTAAGTTATGGCAGGACGCACCATAGCGCGGGCGTTTACTACCCATAGACTTGCACCCTGACCGATAGCAATATCATGTGCATACAGGGCTTGACGCTCTTGCATGGCGGTCTGTGCGTTGGTCACCTCGGCGTTGATCTGAATTTGCTCGGTCTGGATATGCTCAATCTTTTCTTGAGCTTCTAGGCCAGCCTTCTTCAAGGTCAACTCGCGCTCAGTCTGCATCTGTGCCAAGGCTAGTTCATGCGACTTGTCTGCGCGGTCTTGAAAGAAGTCCATCAGCTTGGGTAACCCGCCCATCAGGAAAGACAGTAGGGTTGAAAATAGCGTCATCATTTTGATTCCTTTAGTTCCCGTTTCAATTTACGCAACTCTTTGATCTCTTGCTTGAGCTGGGCTTTCATATACAAGGTTTCCACATACGCCATCGAAGTAACTCCAACAATGATGCATATGGCTACTCCTATCAATATCCAGTAGACCAGCTTCGTAGTTGCCACATTAACCATCCAAAAATCATAGATATGAACATCACGGCAATTACCCCACTTATTAACTCAATGACCCAAATCTCCTCTTGCTCTTGCTTCCACCTTGCCAGCCTAGTCCTGCGTATTGTTTCTGCTCTAGCCCACTCCTGCTCCCGCTCAATCTTTTGGTGCATTTTGAGGAATCGGCTATACAAGTCTTTCAGTTCTGGCGGGGCGTAGACCATTGCCTCTCTAGTCTGCTCCATCAACTTCTCCATCTGCAACTCAATCAATGCCCGCTCTATGGCTTTTTGACTGGTGTTTTGCGCTGGGTCATAGTTGGTTTTGCTTGTCTCCTCTAGTTCAAGGTAGTGGTTGTTAATCTGTTGTTGCGTGTCAAAGAGGACACCGAGGTTTGCACCAATCTCGCTGATGAGTTTGAGTTCGAGGTCTTCGTAAGACTGCTGTTGTTTGGCTGTTTTCTTTTGCGCCACAGGCTTGGACGGGGTGTCTGGCTCTGCTCGTTTAAACAGACCAACGAACCAGTCAAAGATACCTTTGATAGCCTTGACATCGCCAATGACTCCCTCGACAGTCTTCTTTGCGCCCTCAAGTTCCATACGCCCCTCATGGAGCATAGAACATCCCTGCTTAATAAAGCCAACAGCGGCTTGAGCCGCCATAAGTAGGGTGAATGGGTCAATGGCTTACTCCGCTGGTTCGGGCTTTGGCAACTGAGGTTCTACCTGATTACGCAACTTTGTGTACAACGGATGAGCGTTGGACTGGGTTGGTAATTGACCGATGATGTTAATTACGTCAACGGCTTCTTGTGCGGTCAGGGTGATTGCAATGTCGCTCATGCTGGCGTTCCAGTTTGTGCCACTTGAGCCTGATAAGCCGCTACGACCTCTTCAGTCCATGCGGCATTACAGATAGCCACTACATTGGCTGGTTGACCTGTCAGGTCTTGTGCTGGTGTCAGGCTTGACCGATGGTAAGTCTGTGCTATCTGTTCACCATCTTTTAGGATGCGTGTTGCTTCCCGATATAGGACTGTGCCGTTTTCGGTTACTGTAATGTTGTCGATTACTTTGGTTTCTGTGAGTGCCATGATTTCTCCTTATGCAGTTGAGGTGTAAGTTAATGTCCCAATCATTCTTCCAGAAAAACTTGTTCCAGAAAAATAAGCATTACTAGCAGTAGCAGTATTTTGATACATAAGATTAGCGGTAGTGGCGTTATTATCTATATACATAGTTGTGTAAATAGCAGACTGAGAAAGACCGTTAAAATACCCAATGGTTCCAGAACCACCAAAAGAACCACTACCAGCAGTAAATGGCAAACCACCCATCCAAATATTTCCAGAATTAGCGCCTGTTAAAGTTTTTTGGCAATCGAAAGTGCAAGTAACAAGTTTTCCAATTTTTACATAATAGCCAGTTGAACTTCCACCTTGCGTACCGCCACCTCCAGAGGTTACATAAGTAGGTGTCCAAGTTCCTTCCTCATAATCATCCAATGTGTTTGCGTCAGATGATGCGTTTTGTGTAGCGGGGAATGTAACGCCCGTACCTGACGATGGTGTAGTTCCACCAATACCAATACCATAAGCATTGGTACGCAATTGCTCATTGCCATTAATAAGAGTACGAACATAAGTTGATGCGTCAGATTGCAAAGCCCATGCACCAGCGTTGTCCCACATAAAATATTGACCAGAGCTAATAAATACATTACCAGCAACTTGTAATTTTTGGGTAGGTGTAGCCCCAATACCAACATTCTGTGAAGTGCTAACAGTAATCGCAGTAGTGCCAGCAGACTGCAAAGTTAGCGCAGTAGCAGATGCAGATGAAAGTGAACTGATAACTGGTGTTGTCAGAGTTTTATTAGTAAGCGTCTGAGTATCAGTTGTACCCACCACTGCACCAGCAGGATTACCTACTCCACCCGCAGGGAAGGTTACGCCACTTGTGCCGTCAATAATTGTTGGCATTATTTATACTCCTTCTAGCGCCACGATTCGGGCGGTTAGTGCGTTGATTGTTTCGGCTTGTGTGTCGTTTATTGCTTTTAGTTCTTGGATAGCCGCTGTTAGTGTTGCTACTAGGAATGAAACATCAATGCCTTGGTAGTCAGGAACAGTTCGTGTACCCATTACCGCAGGGGTAGTGATATTTCCTTCTTCATCTTTAACTGATGGTGTTACTTCGTATTGTTCTTCACGGGTTGCATCTTTATCACCACTAACTGCATGAGGGCAAACATTCGCTAATTCGTGAGCAATGAAACCTTCACCATCAGAGCCGTCTGCTTTCCATTTGTATGTAACGGGTTTAAGTTGAGCAACCTTGGCTAAAGCACCAGTCATAGGCGCAATATTTTCTTTTAGTCGGTAATCAGATGAGGTATTGTAGGATGTGGCTGTGTTAGTTGTTTGGATTGTGCCAACAGTTGCGCTAGCAGAAACCCTATAAAAGGCTATATTTGTTCTGCTAGTAGAACCAGCCGCCCCTTGAATTATAGTTAGTGGATTAAAAGCCCCGTCTGAATTACCATAAATTTCCAATTTTCCACTTGCTGTATCTGTTGTTCTATCAATTAACACTTGCCCCGTTGAGGCGATACGCATACGCTCTGTGTTATTGGTTTCAAAAACTAAAGGCGTTGCAGGTGATGAACCAAAATATGCGGCTGTATTATTTGCTACAAAACGGGCAGTTTGTGTCCCAGCACCCGCTAATTCAAAACCTGCGTAATTACCACCAGTAGGCGCATTTAAAGTTAAAGCACGGGTTAATCCACCTAGGTTTGGCGAAGTAGTACCAATCCCCACATTACCAGAGGAGTCGATAACCATTGCTGGCGTACTAAATGTTGTACCACCAGCCGCAGTAGATGGAGTTATTTCGAAAGCGTTGTTTACATTGTTTTGAACGCCTAATTGAAAATTATATTTTCCACTACCACCATACATGAGCATGGTTGAATATGTACCAGACGCAGTATCACCAATAGCAATGCGTGAATTTGCACCAGTTGTATTTACATTTAATTTTGCACTTGGCGAAGTAGTACCAATCCCCACATTCTGTGAAGAATCTATATAAACAGCATTAGTGCCATTAGTAGACAGGCCCAAAGAGTTAGCCGCTGGTAGATACATTCCATTACCAGTAACAGATGAGCCAGTAGGGTTAAACCTTGTGGCAGTTGCTACGCCTGAGTTTGTAATGCCTGTAGTAGTTAGCGTTCCTGCAAATGTGGCGTTCTGTGAGGCATCAAGAGTTAGTGCTGTAGTACCAGCCGTCTGTAGGGCAAGTATTCCACTGGTATCGGCAGTCGTAACCACCCCTGCGGAAGTTGAAGCATTTATTGAGGCTACCATGTCTTATCCTTTCAGAGCCGCAAGTTCGGCTTTTACTGTATCTAGTTCGGCTTTTAAGTCTTTTATAGCGTTAACCAAAACAGCAATCATTGAATCTTGGTTGTATTTTAAATTCTCAGCATCGCTGTTATCAATAATGACTGGGTTATCACCTTCAGCCGCAAGAATGTCCTGTGCTTTAAAGCCATAACGAACCATACCCGTAGGCGTATCATCATCACGAGAAACACGGAACTGATATCTGGTTGGGGTCAATAAGTTAATAAAAGCAAGACCATGTGGCACAGTAGCAAATGATGTCTTATCTCTAGCGTCTGAAGTAACAGTCCAAGCAACTTTAATATAAGCGGCTGTATGGGCGTTGCTTCCCATCACAATTTGGTCGCTACCAGTCGTAATGTTTCTTACTGCATCTGTTGCCGCGTTTTGACCAATACAAACATTGTTTGAACCCGTAGTAATGTTTGATCCTGAGGCATAACCAAATAAAGCATTGCCGTTACCAGTAGTTACGGCTAGACCTGAATACATTCCAACAGCAACATGGTTTCCAGTACCTCCAGTAAAGGCGTAAAGTGCCTGATAACCTACTGCTGTGTTGTTAGATGCTGTGGTGCTTTGTGCTAATGCGCCTGTACCAAAAGCCGAATTACTAGACCCTGTGGTGTTGTATCGCATGGGTGGTAAATCAACACCGTTATAACCACCAAAAGCAGAATTGTATGTACCTGTTGTATTTGCTCTTAAAACATCAAATCCAAAAGCCGCATTACCGCCAACTGTTGAACTGGTTAATGCTCTAAAACCTACGGCAGTAGAATAAGAGCCTGTGGTGTTAGTTGTAAGTGCTTGATAACCAATACCTATGTTGTATGAACCTGTTGTATTGGCAGACAATGATTCATTACCCATAGCAACAAGACCAGCGCCTGTTGTCGTAAGTCTTGCCGCACTATAACCAACCGCAGTATTTTCAGAACTGCCACCATTGTTTGTGTAAAGTGCTTGATAACCTATTGCTGTAATGCGTGGGTCAGCAGAATTATTGCTGTAAGCCGCTTGATAACCAAACGCTGTTATTGGCGCAGTACCAGTAGAAGCAAATGAATACCCCGCCTGATAACCTACTGCTGTGTTGTTAGAGGCTGTGGTGTTGACTGATAAAGCACCAGAACCAACGGCAACATTAGAACCGCCACTTGTGTTTCCATTTAATGCGTTAAATCCAACAGCCGTATTGTCTGAAACTGTATTAAGATTTAAAGCAGCCGCACCAACAGCCGTATTTCTTGAGCCACCCGTATGGGTAACAAGCGTTCCTTTTCCTACCGCTACGTTATCACCACCAGTTGTGTTTGCTAATAATGCTTGATAGCCAATAGCAACATTAGTTGCGCCACTTGTATTGGCATTCAGCGTACTTGTCCCCAGAGCCGTGTTAGTAGATACAGCACCACCGCCTTTACCTACTGTTAGACCTGAGATAGATGCGTCAGATGTTGTGGTAATCGTAGTAAACGATGGAGAAGCACCACTTACCGCCATAGTTCCTGATGCGGAAGGTAGCGTGACTGTGACTGTTCCCGCTACCGCAGGTGCAGATAGGGTTACTGCCCCAGATGTATCGCCATTAACAACAATGCTTGCCATATTTATTCCTTAAACGACTACCCAGCGTGAGCCAGATGAAACTGTTACAGCCTGACCACTTGCCACGGTGACGGGGCCTGCCGACATGCCTGAGTATCCTGCCGCAATGGTGTAGCTTGTAGATACTGTTTGGCTATTCACATGAATACCATTGCCTGCTGTCACGATCGATGATGTGAATTCGCCAGTGCTTGGCTTGTATAGCAACTTAGCGTTGCCTGTGTACAAAGTTGATGCTGTGCCTGATGTAGCACTTGCAAATAAAGGATAGACGTTGGTCGCTGTGCTTGTGTCGTTGCTCAGAGCCGCACCACCTACAGATGCCCATGCCGTGCCGTTATAGCCCTCAAACTCAGTCGTTGTGGTGTTGAACCGCAACATACCGCTTGCCGCAGTTGGTCGTTGACCAGTCGTTCCCTTGCTGATAATCAACGCACCAGTCGAGGAGAATGTTGAGTCTAGGGTAGCCGTCAAAGCACCCGTTACAGCCGCCGTGCCTGTTATAGCCAGAGCCGTGCCGCTCCATGTCAGATTAGCCGAGCCACCTAAAACGCCTGAGTTATTGAACTGAACCTGAGTATTAGAGCCAGCCGCATTAGCAATCGTTGAACTAGTCTTGATAAAGTCAACACCATTCCAAGCGCAGACCGCTGATTCACCCGCAATGATCGTTACACCCGTTGTTGGGCCAACACC
>Ga0209596_1001385_pt1 | contig 20914 bp, 19 predicted proteins | sample M_130807_MF_Meta_FD_187314 | JGI IMG/M metagenome (GOLD analysis project Ga0209596, IMG submission 187314) | Freshwater microbial communities from Lake Montjoie, Canada to study carbon cycling - M_130807_MF_MetaG (SPAdes) (version 2) | ecosystem: Environmental > Aquatic > Freshwater > Lake...
CCAAAGTTTATTAGAAGTACAAATGTTTAAATAACCCATAACCGACCCACCTGCAGATAGGTGCGGTTATGGGCTGGTTTTATAGTTCTATTTGTCTTGAAGGATTAGTTCTTTACCGTCTTCTAACATGACGATTTTTTGCTTCTCTGTTCTAAAGTTTTGATATTTTGCACCGTATCCTGAAACTTTACATTCATAAACTTTCACAAGACCTAAGTAGTTTTTTGTGGTTATGGTGTAATTTGGATGTACCAAAAAGTCATAATCTCCAGCCGATAAAGCTTTATATGCAGCGGCAGATCTTACTTTATTAAGTTTGGCTGTTTTTAAGATTGCTAATGGATTGTATTGGCTTAATGCAGAACCGCCAGCATCTGTGCTATAATTGATGCCGTCAGCTAATGTGTTGTCTCCGCTTATTCTGAAAAATAGAAAATAAGTAGATTTGCTTTCTCCTGAAAGTTTACTAGTTTCATTGACTTTAATGTCAGCTTTTATTGGGTCTAGTTGAACATTTCGAGAAATTACTGGGGATGACTGAAATCCTTTGTGTGTAGACACACATGAAGTAAAGAAAATTGCTAGAGAGCAAATCAATACAAGATTTGTTAATTTTTTTTTCATTTTGTTTTGCGTAGTCGCCACTTTTTTTTGGTTACGTTCCGTTTTTTAAAGTGGTTCTGGTCTCCACTTTTTTAGTTTCTCATTTTTATCACATTGGGTGGTCAGCCCTTTGGCTTTCGAAGACCGCTATGGTTTTTTAACTTGCACATAACGTTTTGGGGCTTGGCGATCGATTGGGTTTCTTACTATACTTTTAATTGCGGAGCCTAATTTCAAAGTTAATTATATTTTGTCTAGCAAAGCGAAGCGCCCAAATGGCGCCAGATTAGTTTTATGCAGCGTTGTGAGCACATTGCTTGATCGCGTTAAGTTCTGCCTTCTTCTCATTTCTTTCTTCTTCAATGTCGAAGTCGTCCTGAAGTCCAAGCCAAAATTTCGCAGAATTCCCGAAATACTTAGAAAGTCTAAGTGCGGTGTCTGCGGTTATGCGTCTGTTTCCTTTAACAATTTCCGAAACACGTGTCTGTGGAATTCTAATGTCCTTTGAAAGTCTGTAAGCACTAATTTCTAAGGGAATAAGAAACTCTTCTTGAAGAATTTCTCCTGGGTGAATGTTTTTGAGCTTTTTCATTATGATGTTGTCTTTAGTGATAATCAATTATTTCAACTTCTTCTGCGTTTCCATTTTTCCATTTAAAAACGATTCTCCATTGATTGTTAATTCTAATGGAATAGAATTCTTTTAAATTCCCTTTCAACTTTTCAAGTCTATTCGATGGAGGGATAAGCAAGTCATTTAGATCTTGAGAGTTGTTTAGCATTCTCAATTTTCTACGAGCCGTTTCTTGAATTTCTTTAGAAAAACCCTTAACTCTCTCGCCTTCCCATATTTTCTTTGTGTCTTTGTCGCCAAATGATGTTAGCATACTATCGTTATACGTTACTTACGTCAAAGGTAACTGATTTGTCGAAAGAAAGCAAATTTGTCGAAGGGGATATTTTTTCGGGCCTATCACCGAGCATTGGGCATAACATTTTGCGGATTTGCTTTGTGGCGGATTTGAAAAGCAAAACTGTCTTAACGGTTTGCAGATTTGCGATGGGCGGGATTTTCAGCACAAATGTTCATGCGGAGTACTGAACTTTCTGCAACCACAAAACTGTCTGCGGAGCACGAAACCCCGCCTATTGCAAATGTGCTGTTATAGCCAGTTTTTCTCATCTCAATATACACCGTCAACCGTTTCTAAAATTAAATACTTTTCCTTAGTTTTTATTCTACGTCCGTTTACAAAGGAAGTAGTATAGATTTCTGTGTCAACTAATTTTTCCAATAACTTTTTTTGTTTATTGTAAACTAAACATTGTCCGCTTTCTAACAAGTCAGCCATTCTGAAAATTAGTCGAGATTTATTCATATTGGTCTTTGTCAAACTGTCGGCATAAATAATTTTAGAATTGTCTGCAGTAAATAATTTCAAAAGGTCTTTGTCCCAGTCAAGGTCGTGTTCCTTTATAAATAGCTTACAGTTGTCAACAAATAATTTATAGGTCGTAAAAACAATGAATGTTTCATTTTCCATTAGTATGACTGTCCTTGAGTTTTGGGTCAAGGTTGTTGAGTCGAGCAATTGCTTTGTTGATTCAGTTGTCTGTCCGAATGAAATCAAAGTCATTGTACAAAAGAATGATAAAAAGATATGTCGAAGTTGTCTATTCACTGTCGTCTTTAAAATTGGCTATAACTAATTTATAGGGTTGCAAATTGCCTACATAACATTCCGTTTTGGTTTGCTAAGGATGCAAAATTGAACCCTTATCAAATGTAATTTAATTGGCTTACATATCCAAATCATCAAAAGGGCTTTTAATATTTTGCAGGCTTTTTGTGCTTACGTGTGTGTATATTTCCGTTGTTTTGCTGCTACTGTGACCAAGTATTTCTTGAATGTAACGTAAGTCGGTTCCAGCTTCTAGTAAATGTGTTGCATAACTATGTCGAAGCCAGTGTAAACTAACAGGTTTATTGATCTTCGTTTTTTGTAAGGATCTTTTTAACACGCTCGCCAAACTCCTATCACTATATTTATCTTCCATCTGACCCTCAAATAAATAAATTTTTGGTTTATAGCTTTTATAATATTGTCGTAACATCACAATTATTTTTTCAGACAATGGAATCACTCTGTCTTTTCTTCCTTTCGATTGTTTTATGATCAGAAGCTTTCGTTGCGTGTCCACGTGTATGATTTTTAAATTTAATAACTCACTTCTTCTCAATCCACAAGCATAAATTAATGAAAGCATTGCTTTGTGTTTTATATTCACCGTCGATTCTAGTATCCACTTCACTTCATCTTTGCTCAATACATTCGGTAAAAGTTTTGGTCGTTTCGGACGATGGATCATATTCACTTCAAATTGCGTGTGTTGCATTGTGCTGAAAAATAATTTTAGCGCATTCACAACTTGGTTTTGGTAGGAGGCAGAATATTTTTTTGCCAAAATATAGGAGTTGTTAAATTCTATCACATCTTCGTTTGTGATTTCATTTACAGTCTTTGTATGGTAATAAAGCAGAAATGTTTTTAAAGCATCTGTATAGGTTTGAATGGTGTTTTGGCTATATCGTTTTGATTTTAACCATCTGCTAAAAGCGTTAATGCTACTTATGGTATCTACACTTAATTCGTTAGCGTTTATTTTTTTGTGCCGTTCACTGGCTAGTGAATCTTTTAATGGCTGGGCGTTTATAATGGCAATGGATTCGAAAATCTTTTTTATTTCATTTAATACAGCCATGGAGTAGGGAGCATACCATCCTTTCAGGCTTTTGCTCCAGCGTATATTTTTAATTTTTCGAGCTTCATTTCCCAATTGGTTGTCAAATGGAAATTGAATAAGCACAACCTCTATACCTGCATGAATGGTTTTGTTGATGCTGATTGTTTTCATGGAGCTATTGAAATTATTTTTCGGAAGCTTCCTTTTTCTTTACCAGAAAGTAATAGTCGTTTTCTATAGGCAGATAGCCGTATTCGTAGCAGTAATAATAGTTTGTTCCTTTTTTAGTTGTATACACATTCGTATAAAAACTAAAATTAAATCCTTTCTGTAAGAGTTTTGATTTGCTTGCTTTGGCAGTATCCTCGGGAATAAGTTCTTCCAGAATTTTATAGTTTTTTCTCAGGGAAGCATTTACCGTTCGGTAATATTCGCTGGATGAGGCTTTAATTTTGTTGTTGTAACTATTTCGACACAGATCTGTGCAAAACTTTTTGTCGATTCTTCCTTTAAAGGAATCTCCACATTCTAAACATACTTTACTCATACACGTATTTAAAAAAAATTAGTAAAAAAATTCTTTATTAAAAAATGCGGAGTAGCGTGTTTAGTGAAGTAAAAATAAACTTTTTATCCGTTCTACCCGTGTGTACACGGATAAATTCGAATATACGCGTTTAAATACCGAATTGATTTTTGAATTAGCCACACATTTGCACCGTCAAAACAACAAAAGGTTTACCTGCCTGTCGCAGGGAGTTGGACCCAAATGAAATAAATTATTAACCCGTAACTGCCTGTAAGCAGCTACACAAAAAAACAAAACACAATGAACGCATTACGCAACAAAGTACAATTGATCGGCAACCTGGGCATGGATCCAGAAGTGAAATCATTAGATGGCGGTAAAAAGCTAGCCAAGATGAGTATCGCAACAAATGAAATTTACAAAAATGCAAACGGCGAAAAAGTAACAGAAACACAATGGCACAATTTAATTGCCTGGGGTAAAACAGCTGAGATTGTCGAAAAATTTCTAAAGAAAGGAAGTGAAATAGCAATTGAAGGGAAGTTGCTCAACCGAAACTATACCGACAAAGAAGGGATTAAACGTTATGTGACAGAGATAGAAGTGAGCGAAGTGTTGATGCTCGATTCCAAAAAATAGAGGCAGATTGGTGTGTGAAGGATAAGTCGTCCTCTCTTGGATCGGAGAGGCGACTTTTTTATTTCTTGGCAGTTGTAGATTCATTTCTATTTGAAGTCTGCGTCATCGCGTAGGCGCCTTGCCTGACTGCCCGCAGGGCACGACTCCGACTATCTCACCAATAATTTAAATGACCCTAAGTACAGTTCACGCGTTATGAAATTGATAAACAAATTAGTTTGTCGCTACCGTCATCGTAGTATAATCACTCTCACAATCAGTGATTAACTATAATTCTAAATTTGATGAAAGGCGAAATAAAAAAAGCGCTCCATTTTCACGGAGCGCTTCATGCTTAGGGGATGCTGTTGAATGCTATTTCTTTTTATTCAATCCCATTTCTTCTTTTACGGCATTGTTAAGATTTACAAATCCACCGGAAATGCTTATCTCCGAAACTTTTTTCTTTACAGCTTTCGTTTTGTGCTTTCGTAACATTCTTGGTTTTCTTAATCCTGGAACATTTACTTTGCCACTCATTGGAACAACTGTTTTCATCAAAAGCGCTCTTACTTCAGGTGCTTTTAGTTCCGGAAAGTACGAACGTATAACTGCTACAACACCTGCTGTGCTTGGTGATGCCATACTTGTTCCTGATTCACTAACATATTTGTTGTCAGGGATTGTAGAAAAAATATCTACTCCCGGTGCAAAAAGATCTACCTTCTTTAATCCGTAATTTGAAAAGGACCCAATGATATTCGCTCCTTTTTTATAAGCACTTGCTCCAACCTGAATCCAGTTGCTTGCTATTTCACCCGACAACAATTCTCGGTTTGGATATGAAAGTTCCACATCGTTGTCTTTCGATTCATTACCCGCAGCATGCACCAACACTACATCTTTCGACTCTGCATATTTCACGGCATCATCCACCAATTTTTTATCAGGTGAATAATATTTTCCAAAACTCATGTTAATAACCGTTGCTCCGTTATCCACGGCATAGCGAATAGCATTTGCTACATCTTTATCGCGCTCATCACCATTGGGTACAGCACGAACAATCATGATTTTCACATTGTTTGCTATTCCTTTTATTCCCAGGTTGTTGTCACGCATCGCTGCTATAATGCCCGAAACGTGTGTTCCATGCAAGGCGTCAGGACCCTGATAATGATTGTTCCCATAAAAACGTTCGGTCGGATCATTGATATTATCACCTACTATATATTCACGGATAGAATCTGCATTCATTTTATTGTAGTTCACCATTCCGCCAATTTGTTTTTTGCCTTCCGCTAACTGGTTTTCCAATTCCTCCGCTTTTAAACCAAACGTAAAAGCCAATTTGATATTTTTTGTTAGCTCTTTCTCCATTGGATTGACAGGCGTGTATTTTTTAAAAGCATCTTTATCTAAAATACCATTGTTCTGCTTTTTTACTTTATCTAAAAAGTTGCTAACCATATCAATGCTTTGCAATTGTCTTTCTTGTTGCATTTGTTCTTCAACAAAAACTGCTTTCATTTTTTTATACGCGTTGTAATCTTTTTTTTCAGGATCCGTCATTTTCGATTCATCGGCATTCGCATATTTTTTATCGCCTTTATGAACCAATCGTGCCAGTTCAGTTGCTTCATCACCAATATCACCATTCTTTCCGCCTAGGAAACTCCAGCCATGCACATCATCGATGTATCCGTTCTTATCGTCATCAATTCCGTTATCAGGAATCTCTCCCGGATTGGTCCAGATAACATTTTTAAGATCTTCATGGGCAGGGTCAACACCACTGTCGATGACAGCAACAATTACTGTTTTGGAGGTTTTTGTGCCTAAGGTTTTATAGGCTTCTTCAGATCCAACACCATATACATGATCCACTTTTGGATCGAGTGTTTGCCAATTATCAGGCTTCTTTTTTTGTGCGAATAAGGTAGTCGCAAAAAATAAACTTACAAAGATTAGTTGTTTTTTCATGTGTCAGTAGTGCTATTTTAGATTACGAAAATAAAGATAATTATTGAACTTTTCTGCATAAATGGAATTAGAGCCTGTTAATTAGTGGAATGGATTTAAGATGGATAAATCGTGTTTGCTAAGATCTTCCTATATAATGCAATAAAATTAAAATGCCACCCCAGATAGGGATGGCATTTTGGAATAAGAAGATCAACGAAATAGCTTAACAAAATTCGTCAAAAGCCATTTTTAAATTATCAGCGATCATTTGTGCGCTTCTTCCTTCAATGTGATGGCGCTCCACAAAATGAACCAGTTTACCATCTTTGAACAAAGCAATTGCGGGTGAACTAGGAGGGTAGGGTGCAAAATGTTTACGTGCTTCAGCAACAGCTTCCGTATCAAAACCTGCAAAAACAGTTGTGATTCTGTCAGGGCGTTTTTCTCCGGAAACAGATAATTTAACTCCCGGACGGGCAGCTCCTGCTGCGCATCCGCAAACAGAATTTACAACTACTAAAGTGGTTCCTTTGCTATTGATCGCAGCAGTTACTGCATCGGGTGTTGTAAGGTCTTCAAAGCCAATGGTGGTAAGCTCTGCTTTCATAGGTAATACTATACTTTCTGGATACATGGTCGTTGTTTTTTTTAGTTCGCCAATGCAAGGCGAATCAATGGTTAATAAATCAATTTTGATGTGCAAATTTACGAAATATGTGTCAGATATCTCTTCATTTTACTCAAACTAATTAAATTAACAATCAAATGAATATATTTGTTCTCCATCAAAAAATTATAAAAAATGAGAATTCCGAAAATAGTTGGTTTATTATCTGCGGCCCTTACTTTTAGTAATGTTGCTTTCGCACAGACAAAATGTATAGAGAAGGTTGAAAAAAAGGGCTCCGAAATAGTGATCCCTTTCCAAAAATATATCCTGCCGAATGGGTTGACCATTGTTGTGGCAGAAGATCATTCTGATCCGATTGTTTATGTGGATTTGACTTATCACGTGGGTTCTGCAAGAGAACAAGAAGGCCGCTCCGGTTTTGCACATTTCTTTGAACATATGATGTTTGAAGGTTCTGAGCATGTAGGCAACGGGATTCATTTTAAAACAGTTACCGAAGCAGGAGGAACATTAAATGGCTCTACAACAACTGATAGAACAAATTATTTCGAAGTGATGCCTTCTAATCAACTGGAAACAGCTTTATGGTTGGAGTCAGACAGAATGGGTTTTTTACTTGACTCCGTTACACAACGTAAATTTGAAGTACAACGTTTAACGGTAAAAAATGAGCGTGGTCAAAATTACGACAACCGTCCTTACGGTGTTGCCGGTGAAAAAATCGGTGCAGCATTGTATCCAACTACACATCCTTATTCATGGCAAACAATTGGGTACATCGAGGATCTGAATAGGGTAGATGTGAATGATCTTAAAAAATTCTTCATGCGTTGGTACGGACCAAATAATGCAACGCTCACTGTTTGTGGTGATGTTAACGCTGCGGAAGTTGTGAAGCTGGCAGAAAAATATTTTGGTTCTATTGCCAAATGTCCCGACGTTCAACCGCAATCTTTTCCGGCTGTTATTTTGGATAAAGACAGGTATATTTCCTATGAAGATAATATCCGCGCACCGCAATTGAATTTCACATTTCCAACGGTTGCTTCCCGTACTGCTGATGAGGCAGCATTGGATGTGTTGGCAGAAGTTTTAGGTGGAAGTAAATCATCTGTCTTTTATCAGAATTTTGTGAAGTCGCAGATGGCGCAGATTGCAAACGTGAATCACCCTACCAATGAACTTGCAGGTAACTTAACAATCGCCATCCGTTCGTTCCCGGATAAAACATTAGCGCAAATGGATTCATTGGTTAGAGCTACGCTTGCGCAGTTTGAAAAGCGCGGTGTAACAGACGATGACATTAAAAAATTCAAGGCAGGTTTTGAATCGAATATGATCAACTCTTTATCAAGTGTGCAGGGAAAAGGTGCCATGTTAGCTGAATATCAGACGTTCACCGGAAATGCCAATTATATCAAGAAAGATTTGGAACGCTATAATAAAGTGACCAAAGAAGATGTCATGCGTGTATATACTAAATACATCAAAAATAAATATGCTGTTGTGTTGAGTATTTATCCGAAAGGAAAAAAAGAAGTGATCGCGAAACCTGATAATTTTACGCCACCTGTGCGCAACACCAACGCATCCGAAGGAACGGAATATAAAAATCTAACCTATACCAAAGCAAAAGATAGTTTCGACAGAAATGTTAAGCCTGTTCCGGGACCTAGTCCTGTTGTGAAAGCGCCAGATTTCTGGTCACAGAAATTTGATAATGGAATGAAACTGACAGGTGCTAAAACGGATGAGGTGCCAAGCATCACTATTCAGTTGAGTATGGAGGCAGGTCACCGTTATGAACCAAAGCGTCAAGCCGGCATTTCTCAATTGCTGACTAGCATTCTGAATGAATCCACAACAAAACATACGGCTGAAGAAATAGCCGAGAAACTTGAAAAGATTGGAAGCAGTGTTAACATTTCTAATGATGGTCAAAACATTGTTGTCTCTGTTTCTTCGCTTTCAAAAAATATCGATTCTACTTTAGCTATTGCAGAAGAGATCATGTTTCATCCAAAATTTGCTCAGGACGAATTTGACAGAATTAAGAAACAACGCTTGGAAGCCATCGCTAATCAAGTAACGCAAGCTACCACCATCGCTAATAATGTTTTTGCAAAACTGATGTATGGTAACGATCATATCATGAGCATCCCTTCTATGGGAACCAAAGAAACAGTGTCTGCTATCAAGTTGGAAGATGTGATAACATATTACAACAATTATTTTTCTCCTACCATCGCCTCTGCAGTTGTTGTGGGCGATATAGCGCAGGATGCAGCGATTAACAAATTGATGTTCCTTAAAAAATGGACAGGACCTGCAGTAGCAAAAAGTGCGGAGCCTGCATTGCCATCTATTGATAAAACAAAATTGTATTTTGTGAATAAAGATAAAGCTCCTCAATCGGAGATTCGTATTGGATATATGGCCATGCCTTATGATGCCAGCGGTGAGTTTTATAAAAGCACCATCATGAATTATGCATTGGGAGGTTCTTTCAATAGTCATATCAATATGAATTTGCGTGAACACCGCGGATTTACATATGGTGCGCGTTCTGGCTTTTCAGGTAACCAGTTTGTTGGTCCTTTCACAGCAAGTGCAGGTGTAAGAACCAATGCAACAGATAGTTCTGTGATCGAGTTTATGAATGAAATCAGACACTATGCCGATCATGGCATCACGGAAGATGAATTGGTATTCTCAAAAAATGCAATGGGGCAAAGTGAAGCTTTGAAATACGAAACGGCTATGCAAAAAGCTGGTTTCATCAAACGTATTATGGATTATAATCTGGATAAAACCTATACGCTAAAACAAAATGAAATATTGAATGCCATTAGGAAGAAGGAGATTGATGATTTAGCGAAGAAATATTTACCATATAATACGATGTCTATTTTGGTAGTTGGCGATAAATCGAAAGTGTTTGATGGTTTGTTGAAACTGGGGTATGATGTCATCGAATTGGATACGGATGGAAATGCGCTGAAAATAGAAGATCAGAAGGTGAAAGCATTAGATCCTAAAGCTCTTGAAAAGAGGCCGGAACCGGTTTACCCTCCTGGAAAAACGCCAGTAAAGGATAGAAAATTATCTTCTGCCGATGATAGAAAATAAAAAAGAATGGTGATCAGGAAATGATCACCTTTTTTTTTGAAAGAAAGTTTTTATCAATTCGGAACATTCATTTGCAGCTATACCCGAAACCACTTCTGTTTTAGGATGCAGCACTTGCTTGCTGCTTAATAAATGAAAGCCTCTTTTTGTATCGGGCGCCCCGTAAACAAGTTTCCCAAGTTGTGCCCAAGCAATCGCTCCTGCGCACATCACACAAGGTTCAAGTGTTACATAAAGGGTGCATTCGTTCAGGTATTTTCCATTTAAAAAATGAGCCGCCGAGGTGATTGCTTGCATTTCTGCATGGGCAGTTACATCGTTCAGTTGTTCAGTTAAATTATGGGCGCGTGCAATTATTTTATTGTTGCACACCACTATTGCACCAACAGGTACTTCGTCAGCATCAAAAGCTTTTTGCGCTTCTTTCAAAGCTTCTTTCATAAATGACTCGTCCGAAAAAATACTTAGTTCCATGAAAATAAAGGTAATTATAATTGTATTGTCAATGGATTGGTTTACTGAAATTTTCCTCAATCAGTTATAAAATTTGCTTTTTATCGTTGTTCTCGTATCCATCTGCATCCGAGAAAATTTCCTTAAAATGCAATTTCTTAAAACGCAACAGCCTTTTGTTTATAGGCGATGACGCTTGAACCCTGAAAGTTTGAGGTGGCACAAATGGGTGATATTCTTGCAATTGGAATCCGTTTTTTTATCCGTTTAACTTCCTTCTCAACAATCATTATTTTTAGTAAATTCGCAAGGCCTAACATTTAGGTAAATTATTTTTTCAAATTTCAAATTTCAAAATCTATGTTACGATCACATACTTGCGGAGAATTGCGTATTTCAAATGTTGGGCAAACGGTTACCATCAGCGGCTGGGTTCAAGGTGTTAGAGATAAAGGTTCTTTGCTATGGATCGATCTTCGCGACCGATATGGCATCACTCAAATTACGATAGAAACAGATAAAGCGGCTAAAGAAGTTATTGATACCGCTCGTTCATTGGGGCGCGAATTCGTAATAAGTGTGACAGGGAAAGTGACGGAGCGCTATTCTAAAAGTGATAAAATTGAAACAGGTGCTATTGAAATCTATCCTGATAATTTACAAATATTAAATACAGCGCTCACTCCTCCTTTCACGATTGAAGACGAAACAGACGGTGGGGATGATATTCGAATGAAATACCGTTATTTGGATTTGAGAAGAAATCCAGTTCGCCAAAACTTGGAACTGCGTCATCGGATGGCTATTGAAACGCGTAACTTTCTGGATAAGCTAAATTTCTTAGAAGTAGAAACTCCTGTATTGATTAAATCGACTCCTGAAGGAGCCCGCGATTTTGTGGTGCCATCTCGAATGAATCCCGGCGAATTTTACGCGTTACCCCAATCACCTCAAACATTCAAACAGCTTTTGATGGTGGGAGGTTTCGATAGATATTATCAGATCGTAAAATGTTTCAGAGATGAAGATCTACGTGCAGACCGTCAACCGGAATTTACTCAGATCGATTGTGAAATGGCTTTTGTAGAGCAGGAAGATATTCTCAACACCTTCGAAGGTTTGGTAAGTCATTTATTCAAAACAGTGAAAGGGATTGATATTCCTAAGCTTACTCGAATGACTTATGCAGATGCTATGAAGTATTATGGAAATGATAAACCGGATATTCGTTTCGAAATGAAATTTGTGGAGTTGAATGATGTGGTTAAAAACAAAGGATTTAAAGTATTCGATGATGCCGGATTAGTAGCAGGGATTTGTGGTTCAGGTGCTGCAGAATATTCTCGCAAGCAACTGGATGAGTTAACCGAGTTTGTTAAGCGTCCGCAGATAGGTGCAACAGGATTAGTGTATGCACGTTTCAATGCAGACGGAACAATAAAATCATCGGTAGATAAATTTTATAATGAAGAGGAATTGAAAAAATGGGCAGTTGCATTCCATGCAAAACCCGGCGATTTGATGTTGATTTTAGCAGGTGAAGAAAATAAAACGCGTAAAGCTTTATCTGAGCTTCGTCTGGAGATGGGCAATCGTTTAGGACTTCGCGACAAGAATACATTTGCTTGTCATTGGGTGATCGATTTTCCAATGTTAGAATATAATGCGGATGAAAAAAGATATTTTGCGATGCATCATCCTTTCACCTCTCCCAAACCGGAAGATATTCATCTGTTGAGTTCTGATCCTGGATCGGTGCGCGCAAATGCATACGATATGGTTATCAATGGAGTTGAAATTGGCGGAGGCTCCATCCGTATTCATAATAAACCATTGCAATCACAAATATTCGATTTGCTTGGATTTACCAAAGAAGAAGCGCAGGCTCAGTTCGGATTTTTAATGAGTGCATTTGAATTTGGTGCACCACCTCATGGTGGATTAGCATTTGGATTTGATCGTTTGTGTTCTTTGTTTGGTGGCTCTGAATCTATCCGCGACTTTATTGCTTTTCCTAAAAACAATTCAGGTCGCGATGTGATGATTGATTCTCCATCTCCGATTGCTTCGGCTCAGTTGGATGAGTTGGCAATAAGTCTGAAGAAGTAAATTAGTAAAATAAATATTTACGATTTCAAAAGGTATTTGAACGGCGCTAGTCTTAGTTGAAATGCTATTCTGAGTAGCGTATAACAGATAATGATTCTTCCTCCCGAACTTTTACCAAGCAGGTACGATTGTCAGACTGTCGTTTGCTTTTGGAGCAGGAAGTTCTTCTTTTGGATGTGGCAATTCTTTAAATGATTCAATCATTTTAATCATATCGCCTTCTGTTTTTTCTTTGTTTCCAGCCTTTGTCCATATTAAAATCTGATAAAATTCGTAAGGAGACTCTATCAAAGCAAGTTTATAATACACTTCATTTTGTTCGATCTTGCCTGTCACATCTGCTAACAATGCTTTGTTACCAAAAATCTCCTCTCTGCCCGGTATACTTACTTTGCCATCTTTTATATTTTCTACAAATCCTTGTGATACAATGTTTTTAAAATAGGTATCAATATCATAATCTAAATTATAATCCTGAATGGTTATCTTTTTCTCATCGATTACAATTGCATACACCTCGTTTTCTATATTCTGATATTGTAGTGAGGCATCTTTGTGTAAGTCGGCGCATGGTTGCAGATAATCAGGAATAGCGATAGAATAACTGTCATTTACTTTCACTTCAGTAAAAACCGTTTTGCGCTTACAAGCATTAAAAGTGAATGGAATTAAAAGTAGGATTATGAAATAGCGTTTTGACATATTTTTGTTTTTTTAAAAAGCAAAGTACAGAAATATTTTTTTCAAATAAAAGTACTGTAGCATATTGTTTTACTTAAGTGAATGAAGCAAGTTTCAAAATCAAAGCCCTGCTTTTATTATTGAAGCAAGGCTTTGATTTTGAAAAAGGTGATGTGTTACAACGTTCCTCTTTTTGCTTGTTCTCTTTCTATTGATTCGAATAAAGCTTTGAAGTTACCTGCACCAAACCCTTTTGCTCCCATTCGTTGAATGATCTCGTAAAATAAGGTTGGACGGTCCTCAACAGGTTTAGTAAATATCTGCAATAAATAACCATCTTCATCAGCATCAACAAGAATAGACAGCTTTTGTAATTGTTGGATGTCCTCTTTCATCATATCGCGGTGAACTCCCAATCGGGTAGGGATCTCATCATAATACGCTTGCGGCGGAGGAGGCAAGAACTCAACTCCTCTTGCTTTTAATTCAGTAACTGTTTTAATGATATCGTCTGTGGCAAGCGCTAAATGCTGAACTCCAGGACCTTCGTAAAAATCAATATACTCTTCAATTTGCGATTTTTTCTTTCCTTCCGCTGGTTCATTGATCGGAAATTTAATACGGCCATTTCCGTTGCTCATTACTTTGCTCATCAAAGCAGAGTATTCAGTAGTGATCTGTTTGTCATCAAATGAAAGGAAATTCACAAATCCCATCACATCTTCATACCATTTTACCCAGGTATTCATTTCACCCCATCCTACATTTCCTACCATATGATCAATGAATTTTAATCCAACCGCGGTGGGTTGATACTCACTTTCCCATTTTTTGAATCCAGGCAGAAAATCGCCTTTGTAGTTTTTACGTTCCACAAACATGTGAACCGTTTCCCCATAGGTATAAATTCCAGCACGCACAACTTCACCATGTTCATCCTTTTCTACGGTTGGTTCCATAAATGATTTTGCACCACGCTTGGTAGTTTCTTCCCATGATTTACGAGCATCTTCCACCCATAACGCAATTACTTTTACACCATCACCGTGTTTGTTAACGTGCTCAGAAATAGGTGATCCGCTTACTAATGATGTTGTCAAAACGATTCTTATTTTATCTTGCTTCAACACATAGGACGTGCGGTCTTTAAGTCCGGTTTCTAATCCAGCATACGCGAAAGATTGAAACCCAAATGCTGTTTTGTAAAAGTGTGCCGATTGCTTCGCATTCCCTACATAAAATTCTACATAATCAGTTCCTAATAAAGGAAGGAAATCTTGTGCTCCTTCAAATATTTTCTCTAAACCGTACTCTACATTTTTTACTTCTTTTGCCATTTTTTATTTCGCTTAAAATTAGTTGTATTTATATTTTTCTTGATCTGCTTACTTGCACATCACTTTTATTCTACCCAGCTTTTGTAATATTTTCCATCATCAATTTTCATCGCTTCTTCAGTAACCATTAATGGACGAAATGTGTCTACCATTACTGCTAATTCCTGAGTTTCTTTTTGTCCGATGCTTCGCTCCATCGCTCCGGGTGCAGGCCCATGAGGAATACCTTTTGGATGCAAGGTGATGTGACCTTGTTCAATATTGTTTCTGCTCATAAAATCACCATCCACATAATACAATACTTCATCGCTGTCAATGTTGCTGTGATTATAAGGTGCAGGAATTGCTTTTGGATGGTAGTCATATAATCGCGGACAGAACGAGCAAACAACAAATGCAGGTGTTTCAAATGTTTGATGCACTGGTGGTGGTTGATGCACGCGTCCTGTGATTGGTTCGAAATTATGAATGCTGAATCCATACGGGAAATTATAACCATCCCATCCTATCACATCAAATGGGTGTGTTGCATAAACAAATTCATGCATCATCCCTTCTTTTTTTATTTTGATAATGAAGTCCCCTTTTTCATCATGTGTTTCCAAATCTTGTGGTAATTTGAAATCGCGTTCACAAAATGGCGAATGCTCTAATAATTGTCCGGATGAACTTTTGTAACGCTTAGGTGTGTAATATGGATGAATAGACTCAACATAAAACAATCGGTTGTCGGTTGTATCAAATTCTATTTGGTAGATCATGCCACGCGGAATGATCAGGTAGTCGCCATATTCAAAGGGGATATTTCCCATAAATGTGCGTAAGGTTCCTTTTCCTCTGTGGATAAAGATCATTTCATCTGCATCGGCATTTTTGTAAAAATAATTTTTCATCGAATGACGAGGAGCGGCTAAACCAATAATACAGTCGGAGTTTACAAGCATGGCTTTCCTGCTGTCAAGAAAATCGTCTTGCGGTTTTACATCAAACCCAGATAACAAAAGCGATTTGATGTTTTTGTCAATTGCAATTTTGGGTGCAACGCTATACGAAGTGATGATCTCTTTCACTTGCGTTGGTCGGTTTACATGATACAATAACGATGAGTGGCTGTTAAAGCCTTCGGTCCCGAATAATTGCTCGTAGTATAACCCCCCTGTTGGTTTCTCAAATTGGATATGACGTTTGTGAGGAATTTTCCCCAATTTATGGTATATAGGCATTTTAGTGGATTTAAAATTGTAAATTAATAAATGAATATGCCTTCAAGAAGCAGTGATTAAATGAGGAAGAGAATGGTATGCTATTCGGGATTACGTTTCGTTACCCGCTTTAAATTTATGATATATGCTTTAGTGGTATATTTCATGTTAACAAATCTACTGAAAATCAATCGAAATTAAAAGTAAAAAATAAATAAATGTCAGGGTTTTACATGCGATTTCTTCTCCATTCCGCTGGCAGTGATAGTGCCATGATTTTTTAAAGATTAGTTGCTATTTTTTTCATTGAGATGTCCTGTAAAATTCTCATTCAAATATACTAAATATCTCATCTTGTCCGCATATCTTTATTTTCGGTAATATTGTAGTATGATTTTTACGGATACACATACGCATCTCTATTCAAAAGAGTTTGATAACGATAGAAATGTACTTATTCAGAAAGCCATTGATGGAGGTGTTACACGCCTTTTTATGCCCAATGTGGATAGCGAATCGATCCCGGGAATGCTGCAGGTTGAAAAACAATTTCCCGCTCATTGTTTTGCAATGATGGGTTTACACCCTTGTTCGGTCAATTCAACGTATCAGAGTGAATTACAAGTGGTAGAATATTGGTTAACTAAACGGAAGTTTGTTGCAATCGGTGAGATAGGAATTGACCTTTACTGGGATAAAACATTTTTTGAACAACAACAGGATGCATTCAGAACCCAACTAGGCTTTGCAAAAAAATACGACCTTCCCTACATCATTCATTCTCGGAATTCCTTTGATGAAACAATGGAAATTGTGAATGAATTTAAGGCTGATCAATTAAAAGCGATCTTTCATTGTTTCAGTGGAAATGTGGAACAAGCAGAACAAGTCATTGCTTCTGGATTGACTGCAGGAACTTCTATGACGGAAGCCGGAAATTTCAAACTCGGGATAGGTGGTGTAGTTTCTTTCAAGAATTCGGGGTTAGATAAAGTAGTGGAAGCAATCGATCTCAAACATATTGTCTTGGAAACGGATGCGCCCTATCTTGCACCCATGCCTCATCGCGGGAAACGCAATGAGCCTGATTATCTGTTTTTGGTTGCGCAAAAAATTGCGGATATAAAAAGAATAAGCATCGAAGAAGTTGCAGCTGTTACAACACAAAATTCGATAGACGTTTTTGGATTTTAGAAGTATGGCATCTTATTCAGCATAACATGCATACGAATTAGCATAACTATTTGAACTTTTTACAATGAGCAAAAGTAAAGTACTATTGATCTATACCGGTGGAACCATCGGAATGATGCAGGATGTAAAAACGGGACAACTAAAACCGTTCGATTTTAAACACCTCACCGAACAAATTCCTGAGTTAAATAAATTTGATATTGTTCTGTCCTCAGTATCTTTCGAAAAGCCCATCGATTCGAGTGACATGCAGCCTTCTGTTTGGATAGAGATTGCTAAACTGATCGAAAAAAATTACGACAAAGTAGATGGGTTTGTTATTTTACATGGAAGTGATACCATGTCGTTTACTGCTTCCGCATTAAGTTTTATGTTGGAAAATTTAAGTAAACCAGTCATATTAACAGGCTCCCAATTGCCAATTGGAACCATTCGCACCGATGGGAAAGAAAACTTAATTACGGCCATAGAAATTGCTGCTTCAAAAGAAAAAAAGAAATCCATCGTTTCGGAAGTCTGTATTTATTTTGAATTTCAATTGTATCGTGGTAACCGAACACATAAGTTCAATGCAGAACAATTTCAGGCTTTTCAAACATCCAACTATCCGGTGCTTGCGGAGGCTGGTGTGAATTTGAAATACAACAAAGCTGCATTGAAAAAAGCGAATACAAAAAAATTAAAAATTCATACCTCCCTTAATCCTAACATCGCAATTTTAAAAGTATTTCCAGGTATCACACCAAATGTGGTAGAGGCAATTGTAAATGCAAAAGGTTTAAAAGGAATTATCCTGGAAACGTTTGGCTCCGGAAATGCGAGCACTCAAAAATGGTTCATCGATTCAATTAAAAAAGCAATTGATAAAGGGATTGTAGTTTTAAATGTGACGCAGTGTAATGCAGGAAAAGTAGAGCAAGGGAAATATGCTACGAGTGCAGCATTCAAAAAGATCGGTGTAATTGGCGGTGCTGATATAACTTCAGAAGCAGCAGTTGCTAAATTGATGTTTGTATTAGGTTCGTCTTCCTCTAAAAAGGAAATAGAAAAATCATTGAAAACAGATTTGAGAGGCGAGATAACCGTTTGATTTTTATCCTAAAGTCAACACGCTATTTAGCAATGGGCTTATAATACCTGATGTAATCAATTTCATATATCGGATTGTTGAATGTATTTTCATCCGGGCTATTCTTACCAGATTGAACAGCTATGTTCGCCAGGATCTCCATTGGAGCAGTTGGGAAAACGGGGTTTAATAGATAGGTGCGATTCGCTTTTACATTTTTACAGTCCACATTTTTCCCTCGTTTCGTCAGGTATTGTGTGCTTGTTCTTTTCAATGCGCCATCCACATACCATTCAATTTTTGTTGAGTCCCAGACAACAGTAAACGTATGGTAATCTAATGAGTAATCGGGTCCAATGTAATTTTCACCCGACATTTTGTGATTAAAATGTAAAGTCATATGATGCTGCATAGCTAGTTTTTTTGGTGTGTATTTCCCAAATGAATTTTGTGGATTCCAGAATTCGAAAACATCAATCTCGTTATTTATTCCGTTCTTCTCGCCATACATCCAGAACGCAGGCCATAAGCTTTTTCCTTTAGGGATCTTACATCGGATCTCATATTTTCCATAATGAAATTCTTTTTTTGTTTCTATCCATCCGGAAGTGTAATTGTATGTTCTGTTGTTTTTTTTACCATCCTCTAGCACGAGTGTATCTGGTTTCCAATTCACTGCATTTCTGATGACAGTTTCTTTTTTTGGGATTAATTTACACACTCCATTCTCTACCTTTACATTATCAAAGGAGTAATATTCATGAGAACCTTCTTTATCAAAAGAACCTTGAGAATATTCACGCATCTTCCAAATATTTTTATCCAGTACCGTTCCGTTAAAGTTATCTTCGAATTCCAGTTTCCAATCACTGTCCAAACATGTTCCATTTGCAAGGGCTTTCACTTTTTCTTTTTGTGCAAACGATGCTTGTAGGGTGAGCAATAAAAAACAAATTGACAGAATCTTTTTCATGAGCTGAAATTTTGAAAAGTGTTTTAGTAATTGTGATTTAGTAATGAGGTAACAAATGTACAATATAGTTTTAAAAAAATCCCAGACCAAAAAAGTTGGATAGGATTTCATGTGTTGTTTTGTGCTGAAGTTGTTGTAATTCATTGTCGCTCATTGCCCTTACACTTGGAGTTTTCACATTCCAATAAAAAATGTTAAATAAGTTTAGCAAAAATGCTTCGAAGATGGAAAGTTTTTTCAATAAAAAAGGGAAGCATTAGCTTCCCTTTTTTATTGAAAAAGTTGTAAAATTATTTTTGAATTTTTTTGATTACTTGTCCATTTTCGGTAATTATTTTAACCAAATAGGATCCATTTACCAGTCCACTCATATCAATCTTCATGTTTGATCTTTTAACTTCTTCGTAATGCGAAACTTCTCTTCCAACAATATCATAAACAATAATGCTATAGATTGTTTCTGATGATTCAATCGTTAAAGCATCAGTTACGGGATTAGGATATAAAGTAATATTTGATTCAGTCTGATCATTGTTAATGGAAGTTACACATCCGGTTAACTGATCAGTTATCACATAAGAAACAGATGAAGAGTCTTTACAACCACTGGTGTTGGTTTTCATTTGATTGTAGGCTCCTGCTGTTGTTGCGCTGTAAGTACTTCCAGTTGCTCCAACAATAGGGGTCCCGTTCTTGTACCATTTTAATGTTCCACCACTTACTCCATTTAGTAAAATTGTTTCAGCAGGACAAATCAATATATCATTGGTAGCTTGTGTGATAGTCACTACAGGAACAGCATCATGAATGATCTGGATTGTTTCTGACCACATGTAAGTAGTATCGATCTGAATCAAAGCGCGATAAATCCCTGTATCAAATGCCATTAACGTATCATTTGTTTCTGACAAAAGGACTCCATTTTTATACCATGAAAAATTTGTACCGCCATAGATCAAACTAATCATTGCGCTGTCAGTAGTATTCGGACAGATGTGGATTACCTTTGATTTTGCTCTTAATGTTTTGAACTCTTCCACGTCTGCACTGTGATTACTGCAATTAGAATAAAAAGAAACTAAGTTGTTTGCAGTGGCATCCGTCATTAGCATATCACAACCGTAACCAGCACATACAATAAATTTATTCCCTGTACCTGTCCATTTTGCACCATGAAGTTGTGTACTCCAGCCTACCATCGGACTATTGGTATTTACTAATGTGTTAAGGTTGATTGCTTGTACTCGGTCATTTCCAGTATAAGATCCTTCAAAAACATACAAACTAGTATCTGTAGGGTTGAATTCAATTCCGTAAGAACTAGAACCAGCGCCATCATTTAATGCAGTTGTCAAAACAGTTTCTGTACCGGTTGCTAAATCAACAGAAGAAACTTTTCCTATCCCAGAAGCACCATTTCCTTCTATAATATACAGTGTATTGCCGTCTTCAGTGATATCAGCACTTGAAATGTAATTTGTTGCAAGATCTCTTACTAAAGTAAACGTCCCTGTAAAAGGATTTATGGAATAGAGGTTTCTGTCGCCACTGCTTGATCCATTTGAGAAGATACCATATAGCAAACTATCTTTGTTACTCATAAAGATACCTTGTCCAGTTCCATATCCACTTGTAATAGAGGTCAGGTCAGTGGTGTCATTTTTAAAGAAATTTAA
>Ga0209596_1001394_pt1 | contig 20822 bp, 11 predicted proteins | sample M_130807_MF_Meta_FD_187314 | JGI IMG/M metagenome (GOLD analysis project Ga0209596, IMG submission 187314) | Freshwater microbial communities from Lake Montjoie, Canada to study carbon cycling - M_130807_MF_MetaG (SPAdes) (version 2) | ecosystem: Environmental > Aquatic > Freshwater > Lake...
ATTACAATGCTTTTTGCTAAAAAAATAAAACAAATTCTGTTATTAGTTTTTTTAGTAAGCGTGCTTGCCTCTTGCGATAAAGTATGCTATGAGGCCGATCAGTTTTATGATATAATGCACACTATTTACGCAAACGGCATGGATCCCGTTAATGGCGATGGTGCTACGAGGGTTATCCATGGAAAGTATAATCACAGTGATGGTGGCCAAGTTATTGAGTGGCAAAATACCGGAATGATTGCTGACGGAGGTTATTTTATGCTTGCCATATCGGGAGGTTGGACTGATGTTGCCATAAACAATTATGGGTATAAGGATCAATCAAGGATGATTTCAGAAATACTCTCTTGTAGACTTTGTTTTAAACGAATAAGTGGTACTGTGACTGAAAATTGTTTCTGCGGACCAACCTTGGATAATGCACAATTTAGTAGTGCTGGCGGTGTAATGTGGGAGGTTTCAGAGAGTGAGCCACGAAATATGAATGGAGATCAAAACGCCTCCCCAGGACCCAATTGTAATGGAGATAACCAGAATAATATAGATATTTGCACTTGCAGAAATCCTACTTCAGTTCAAAAGAATAATATTTATAATAACATTAGTGAAGAGTTTTTTATATTTTCGCGTGATGCTTATAAAAAAAATGCGACAGAAAGTCAATGGCCTTCAGCTCGATCTAGGGAGAATAGAAAAGATTGCGCCTATAAAATGGGTGTAGGTCTTTATATAGGGTTGGTCCCAAGTGAGGAAGGTGCGGGAAGTGTCCCTCCGGTTGCTTATCATGTGGCTTCTCAAGAAGTAGTTTGTCCAATTGGATTAAACAGAGAAAATAAATGCATGGACGAAAGAAAGATAGATAGAACAAAAGTTATTTATAGAAGTCCTGGTTTAAAAATCTTTCAAAAAATTAAAACAACAGCACCATCCACTAATCCCAACGATTATCATCAGCTTGGAGATCAAGTGAAGCTTAATATATATGATCAATTTCTATCCGACGATGCTGGTGGCTATAATGTTGAATTTATGCGAGGAGTTATCGCCAAGGAAGGCGATGGAATAATGGCTGATATAGTTAGATCATTTGATCGTTATCTTTTTGGAGCTGATTATTTAGGTGAAAATCTTATGAGAATAAAAAGAGATGGCATGGTCGAGTTTATGTACAGGGCCGTTCTTGATGACGATATAGTCAGAAATATAATTTCAATTTCATTGGCAATGTATATTTCTTTCTTTGGCTTAGCTTTTTTCATGGGAATGACTGATTTTGGAAAAAAAGAAGTCATGATGAGGATTTTAAAAATAGGCTTAGTTATTTTGTTTACCAATGCGAATGCTTGGCAATGGTATAATGGTTATATTGTTGCATTCTTTAAAAATGGCATGGATACATTGGTCAATACAATATCTGGCATTTTTGAATCAAATATGGATTTAACTCTTGCTTCCGTCACTTTGCAAGGAGAGGGTAATTCTGTATCGGTTGATGCTGGTAGAAAATTTATATATAGCGATAAATTAATAATGGATTTGGTATCAACGCCAACTATTTCTAAAATTTTCGGATTACTTTGGGTTAAGGATAAGGGATTTAATTTTTTTGCCCTAATATACATTCCAGCAATTCTGTTATTAATTATTTATTTTATTTATATGGTGCTCGATGTGGCATTAAAATATTTGATAAATATTTTAAAGATTTGCATCGGTCTCGCTCTTGGTCCAGTTTTTATTTTGTTTAGTCTTTTCGAAAAAACCAAAGACATGTTTAATAATTGGGTTGCTTTTGTTGCTTCCAGGTCTTTGGAGATAGTAATTTTATTCGCAATGCTTCATCCTTTTTTAATAATTTTAGATCGTAGTTTCAAAGAGATGTTAATGTTTAAAGTATGTTCTGTTGATATTGGTGCTGATCTTTTGAAGTATAGTGTTTGGGAAACTGAAAATACCGGAAGGGGTATTTATGATTGGTTCCGATATTTTCTAAAAATAGCTGCCTTAATTTTTATTACAAAATCGGTTTGCGACAGAGCTGGATATATTTCTGGTCAATTAATTTCAATCGGTGGTATTGCAAATGCTGATCCCGTTAGTCAGTCCGGAAGAGGTGAAACTGGATTCAACATGGCTAGTTCAATAACTAAAGGCATTTTTAGTCTAGCAAAAACTGCGATAACGAACTCAAAAATTTCTCAAGCTGGAAAATTTGCTGGCAGGGTAATGATAAGGAACTTAACAAGAGCTGGCAGAGCTGGAATTAGCGAGTCTGGTTCAATTAATGACATGGTTAATAATGCATTTAAATCTATCGGCATAAGAAACAGAGGCTTAAGATCTTATATGCGCGATAGAGAAGTTGATAATGCTTTTAATTTAGTGTCGCAAGAAGCGAATCACAAGGGTTTAGAAGGAAAAGAGCGAGATAAGTATATTAGGCAAGAGGTGAATAACAGAATGGACCTATTTGAAGGTCAAAATAAAAATAAAGCTAGTTTACTAGGTCTTGATCCAAAAAATATTCAAAAAAGATTGGATCAAAAATTGATTGAAGAGCCGTTGAAAGAGTATATCAAGCAACAAGGAGAAATTTTAAAAAATGAAGGAAAAATGGGCAAAGAAGCGCGAGATAAAATTAAAGCAGGGGCTAAGAACTATGCAAATCAACGTCTAGATCTTTCAGAGGGTGAGGTCAATAGAAAAGTTTCAGAATTTTTCAAAAAAACCTCAGTTAAAGGTGCTTTGAAATCAGCATCAGAAGTGACAGCATCGCAAGCGGCAAAATATGTTAAGCATTTAGTTTCGATTGGTGATATTGATAAAGCAGATGATTATAAAAATGAATTCAGAAAAAATGCCGTTGAAGGTAAAATCAAAAAAAATAAACAACGCGAAGAGAATAAAAGAGAGGGTGGTTTGCTATTTAAAGTGGGTAAAGTTGTTGCGACACCATTTGTATCTGGAGTAAAACTAGGTAAATGGGCCATGGGGAAAGATGTCAATATTGATAGTTCTAAAATCAAAGAAGGTTCCATCGTAGGAGGGGCTAGAGTATTATCTGGTAGGTTTGACAATAAAGTTGCCAAAGAGAGAGATAGGTTTTTTGGCTTACTTGGTTATGCCGGAATGGATGAGGATAAAGATTTTAGAAAATTTGACAGAAAATTAGCAAGAGAGCTGAGTAATCCTGAAATTTCCAAAGACATAAAAGAACATAATGAAGAAAATAAAAAAGCCAATATAAAAACCGTTTTTGATTCAGAATTATCTAAAGCTGTCGATAAAAAAGGAAGAAATGCTGATGACGAAGCATTTAAAAAAATCGAAGGCAATAAAGAAGAGAAATTTAAACCAATCATCCAAGATAGAACTATACTTCCATTCAAGGAAGGCGAATCAACGCCTATTTTTGCAGCAAAACTTGCGGTTAAAGTAGTGTTCTCTCCACTTTATATCCCATTAAATTTTGCTCGGAAGAAATTTTATATGGCAACAGGAGAAGGGGCGGAATTTAAAAGATTGAACAGAGAAAGTCAACTTACTACTCTTAGAAAATTGGCAGAAGATAAGGCTAAAGAAATTAACAAAAATCTCGATGCTACTCATAAGCAAAATCTAAAAGTTGATGAAGAAACAGGGAAAGAGGCATTGAAACAATTAAAAGAGAGTAAAGAGCATAGAAAGTCAATGGAGGAGTTAATTGTAATGATGAAAAAAATGGAAAAAACCGCAAAAAAACAAGAAACAGAATTAAGAAATGAAGAAATAAAGAAAAATTTGAGCTTTCCAGAAAGAGCTAAGAGTTATTTAGGTTTCTCTAACGATAAGAAGAATAAGATTGAAGAAGATCAGAAAAAAAGATTAAAATTAGTCGAAGGTGGCGATGATAAAAAGAACGAAGAGACTGTATTTGAAAGGCTTTCTAAGATCGAGGGAGTTGAAGGGGTCGATAATTTAAAATCCGAATATGTGAAAGAGGTTAATAAAGAAATCGGTGAAATTAAAAAAGAAAATATTAATGATTTACAAAAATTAGAAAAATTAAAAGCATTAAAAGGAGATTTGTTTATTAGCATGGATGATTTGAATGGAAATCCAGCTCTCAAGGATATTTTTAATAAAATTGTAAAAGGTTCTGATGATATTGTGGGTGGTAATAATGCTTTAGCTAGCGCTCAAGGTCCTGTTGATATCATTGGTAATAATGATCCTTTTGCTTCAACTCCAGCTAGCACTAAAGATAATTCCACAGAAGCAAAATCACAGTATGAAAAACAGCAAAAATTATTAGATGAAGTCTATAAAGGTCAAAAAATTATTGCTGAAGCAGAAGCGCAAGATAACAAAGTAAAAGAAGAGAAAGATATAAAAGAGAAAGAAGAGCGAGATAGAAGTAGAAATAACGATTCACCTCCAGTTGCCCCATCTCAAACTCGCGCGCAAGTTCAAGGTGGCGCTCAAACTCGCGCCCCAGCTCAAGGTGCTCAAGCTGTCGCGCAAGAACCAGCTCAAAGTCCTAAAGCTGGCGCTCAAGCTCAAGCTCAAGGTGCTCAATTTAGCGCTCAAACTCAAGGAGCTCGAGCTCAAGATGATCCAGCTGCTGGCATAGAAAATTTAAAAAAAGAAAATGAAAGAAATATGCAATCCAAAGTTGAAATGGCCATCGGTAACCTTGTAAATCAAGGGGTTCGTGATATTGATTGTAGAAATATTGTTCGCCAAATTGTTGCGGTTAACCCATCAATTACAGATCAGGAATTGGTTTCTCAAGTGCTTCTAAGAATCGGGCCAAAAAAATAGCTTAAAATAATGTTTTTTTAGTCCTCTTGACAAACTATTAGATTGTTTTTAGAATTTGAAAAGCAATATTTTATTTTGAATAAAGCGTTGAAATTTGGTTAAAATTTCAATTGTCTTAACTCTTTTTAATTTATTGTTTATTAAAGCAAATTTCTTATATTCGCTTTAAATTTATTTTATGGCAGACGTAGCTCAGTTGGTTAGAGCACCAGGTTGTGGTTCTGGGGGTCGCGGGTTCGAAACCCGTCGTTTGCCCCATTTATTTTTTTAAAATCTTTTTTGTTGTTCATGGATTTAGTTATTCTTGCAATCATTACCGCTTATATCTTTTATCGTCTTAGTAAAAATCTTGGAAAAATTGACGAGGAAGAAAAGAATGAAATTCATAAAAAACTTTTTGAAAGAAAGAAGCAAATTGAAGAAATTCTTAATAGAGCTCAACAAAATTCTTCAGCTCAAACTCAAAATAAAGAAGAGAAAATTATTGGCGCAAGTTCAACAACGCAAAAAGAATTCGCTGATTTAAATCAAGCAACTCAAGATAATTTAACCAAAATATTTGAGGTTTGTAATATCAATTATGAGTTTTTCATAAATGGTGCAAAAATGGCTTTTGAAATGATTATAAATGCTTTCTCAAAAGATGATGCGGAAACCTTGAAAAATTTACTTTCCGAAAAAATATTTCAAGGATTTAATTCTGCAATCGAAGAGCGCAAAGCTAATGAGAAAAAACTCACAACCAATCTAATTTCGATTGACAAAGTCGAAATTTTATCGGCAATGTTAATCGAAAATCAAGCTTCTATCGTCGTCAAAATAATTTCCAAACAAATCAATTATATTTCCGATAAAGAGCAAAAAATTATCGAAGGAAAAAAAGATGAGATTTCTGAAATAACCGATCTATGGACATTTAAAAAAGATATAAAATCTTCTAATCCAAATTGGTTGGTCTCGGCAACTTCAAGTTAATCAAAATCATATTTAATTTATGGCATCATTAATTGAAAAATCGCTTTTAAAAGTTGGTAACAAGAATTATCAATATTTCTCTTTGCCTCAAATAGCTAAAGAATTTAATGTAAACATTAATAATTTACCATTTAGCTTAAGAATTCTTTTAGAAAATTTAGTTCGTACTTATTCTGATAAAAAAATTTTAAAAGAGCATTTTTTGGCAGTTTCTGAATCAATCAAGGATTCATCAAAAAGAATTGAAATTGCTTTTTCGCCAGCACGAGTTTTAATGCAAGATTTTACCGGAGTTCCTGCGGTTGTTGATTTGGCAACTATGCGCGATGCGGTTAAAAAAATGAACAAAGATCCTAAAAAAATTAACCCACTCGTTCCCGTTGATCTAGTTATTGATCACTCGGTTCAGGTTGATTTTTATGGCGATAAAAATGCTTTTGAAAAAAATGTTGATGCTGAATATGAGAGAAATAAAGAGCGTTATGAATTCTTAAAGTGGGCGCAAAAATCATTTAATAATTTTCGCGTGGTTCCGCCAGGAACTGGCATTTGTCATCAAGTTAATCTTGAAAATTTGGCAAAAGTTGTATGGACGAAATCCGAAGATGATCAAGAAATCGCTTATTTTGATACCTTAGTTGGAACCGATAGCCACACCACGATGATTAACGGTTTGGCAGTTTTGGGTTGGGGCGTTGGTGGCATTGAAGCTGAAGCCGCAATGTTGGGACAGCCGGTTTCGATGTTAATTCCTGAAGTAATCGGTTTTAAATTATTTGGAAATCTTCGCGAAGGCATTACGGCCACAGATTTAGTTTTGACAATCACACAAATTTTGCGTAAAAAAAATGTCGTCGGAAAATTTATAGAATTTTTTGGCGAAGGTATCGCTAATTTATCCTTAGCAGATCGCGCTACAATAGCCAATATGGCTCCTGAATATGGCGCAACTTGTGGCATTTTCCCAATCGATAAAACTGTTCTTGATTATTTATATTTAACCGGACGCAGTCAAGAAAATATTGATTTGGTTGAGCATTACGCCAAAGCTCAAGGAGTTTTTGTTGATTCTTCAAATCAAGAATTGCAATTTAGTGAAATTCTTGAGTTGGATTTATCAAAAGTAGTTCCAAGCCTTGCTGGCCCTAAGCGTCCGCAAGATAAAGTTGTGCTTGATAAAGTAGCGGAATCTTTTGAAATGTTGCAAAAAGAATTAAATATTTCCAATCATGAAGCGATAAAAATTCCAGAATTAAATACTGAAATTATCGATGGTGATATCGTTATCGGCGCAATTACTTCATGCACTAATACTTCAAATCCGTCAGTCTTAATCGGAGCGGGATTGCTTGCCAAAAAAGCGGTTGAACTTGGCTTAAAAATTAATTCACGCGTTAAAACTTCATTGGCTCCAGGCTCGCAAGTCGTTTCCGAATATTTAAATAATTCAGGTTTACAAAAATATCTTGATGAGCTCGGTTTTAATGTTGTTGGATATGGTTGTACAACCTGTATTGGCAACTCAGGACCGTTGCATCATAAAATTGAAGAAGCCATCAAAGATAACAATTTAATTGTCGCTTCGGTTTTGTCGGGAAACCGCAATTTTGAAGGGCGCATTCATTCTTTAGTTAAGGCAAATTATTTAGCATCGCCGGGATTGGTTGTTGCTTATTGCTTGGCGGGAACCGTTAAAATTAATCTTGACCAAGATCCAATCGGCATCGATAAAAATGGTAATAAAGTTTATTTAAAAGACATTTGGCCATTAAAATCAGAAATTGATGCGGTGATTAATCAGCATGTTAATCGGGCAATTTTTTCTGCAAAATACGCCAATCTTTTTGAGGGTGATAAAATTTGGCAGAAAATTCAAGTTGAAAAATCCGATACTTATAAATGGGATTTAAACAGCACCTATATTCGTTTGCCAAACTATTTCGATAATCTTCATAATGATAATGCTAAAGCAATTAAAAATGCTAAAATTTTAGCAATTTTCGGCGATTCAATCACGACAGATCATATTTCTCCGGCTGGCAATATCGCTAGCAATTCGCCCGCTAGTTCATATTTAGGCGCAAGAGGAGTTGATAAAAAAGATTTTAACTCATATGGCGCTCGACGCGGTAACCACGAAGTTATGATTCGCGGAACCTTTGCCAATGTGCGCATTAAAAATGAAATGCTTGGAGGTCTTAAAGAAGGCGGATTCACTAAAAATATCGATGGCGAAATAACCTCGATTTATGATTCAGCAATTTCTTATCAAAATAAAAATTCTTTAGTTATTTTTGCTGGCAAAGAATATGGCACGGGATCTTCGCGCGATTGGGCGGCGAAAGGTACATTTTTACTCGGAGTTAAGGCCGTGATCGCTGAAAGTTTTGAGAGAATTCATCGCTCAAATCTAATTGGCATGGGTGTTTTGCCATTAATTTTTAAAGAAAATCAAAATCGTAAAACTTTAAATTTAAATGGTGATGAAATAGTTGAAGTTTTAGGAATAGATTCTAATATTAAGCCAAGACAAGATTTAAATTGCATTATTCACAAAAAAGATGGTTCTAAAATTGAGCTTAATTTAACATGTGGACTTGATACTGGCAATGAAGTTGAATATTTCAAATGTGGTGGTATTTTACAATTCGTTATTAACCAAATTATAAATTAGTTTATGCAAATCAGAGTTTTAGGTTCTAATGTTGATGTCGGAGAAGCTCTTACGAAAAATGTTCAAGAGCACCTCGATAAAACGGTAAAAAAATTTTTTGAAAAAGCTGTAAGTTCAGAAGTTCATTTTAAAAAAGAAGGTCAATTATTTAAAGTTGTATTGATAGTTAATGAAGGCGTTAAACACGGTCTCGTTATTAAAGCTGATGGCGATGCGGGCGATGCATATGGCGCTTTCAACGAGGCTTTGAAAAAAGCTGAAGCCCAACTTAGAAGATATCGCAATCGCATTAAAGATTATCGCGCTCAAGGTGGTATAAAAAATATTGAGCCAGATTACAAAACTTTGAATGCCACGAAATATGTTCTTCCTCCGCTTCCATACAATGTTTTTAATGAAATGGAAACTACCGAAGAAGAAAAACCAAGCGAAAATCACAAAGTAATTTCTGAAAAAAATACTGAAATTGAAACTTTATCGATTGATGAAGCCATCATGAAAATGGATTTGGCAAATCTTCCCGCTTTAGTTTTTATCAATAATATAAATCAAAGATTAAATGTGGTTTATCATCGTAAAGATGGGCTTATATCACTAGTCGATCCACAAGTTTAGAACAAAATGCGCAATTAATTTATTGCGCTTTAACAATTAAATATAGAGACCAAAAGGGGGTAAATTTATAAATGGAAGTTACGATTCAAGGTAAAAATGGAATTGAAATGGCTATTCGCGTTTTCAGAAAAAAAACTCAAAAAGAGGGTTTGGTAAAAGAATCTCGTAGAAGAAACGAATTCGAAAAACCGTCTAAAAAAATTAAAAGAAAACAAGACGAAAGCGTTTCCAGAAGAAAAAAAGCTCGCAAAGGCGAGAATGTTTACTAAAAAAGTCGGAGGGGTGTTTTTCACCCCTCTTTTTTAGTTTTAATAAAGTATAAATCTGTCGCATTTAACCAATATTTAGCTTTTAAAAAATAAAAAACCTAAATAATCATTTTTTAAATTAAACCGATTGGTTAGATAACAAAAACAATCCAAATTCCTTAATGATAAACGTTAGTCACAAAGACAAATCAGTAATTTTGCTAATTGCAGTTGCTTTAATTTTTTTATGGTTAATGGTCTCGATATTTTTGGCAATTTATAATAAAATAACATTTAATACATCAGATTTAAATCGAATAAGTTTAGTTGAAAAAGGCAATTGGTTCAATGTTGTCAAGCCTTTAAAGAATTCAGATATTGAAGGAAAAATTGTTATAATGCATTTTTGGAGCTATTCTTGCTCAAGCTGTGTTGAATCGATAGAAAAATTAAAAGAACTTGATGCAAAAAATCCCGATTCATTGGCGATAATTGGAGTTCATAATCCAATTTTTGATAATGAAAAAAATTATAACTCCGTCAAAAAAGCCGTTATTCGTCATGAAATTTCCTATCCAGTTATTAATGATTCGGGCCTGGAATTGGCAAAAAAATTTAATATCAAAAACAATCCAAGTTTTTTAATTTTTGGATTAAGCGGAAGAGTCGATAAAAAATATGTTGGCAGTGATTCCATTGATAAAGTTGTTAGTCGCGCTCAAGAATTAATTGATAAAAATAAGTTTTCCATAAACCATTCTCGACTACCAATTGTTTTGGAGAAAAATATCACTATAGCGAGTCTTCTAACTTCGCCAACCAAAATAATTTATGAAGAAAATTTTTCTTATAAAGGTCGAGAATTTCCGGCGTTTATAATCGCCAATAGCGGGCAAAATTCGGTGTTAATTTCAAACATGATGGGAGAAATAATTTTAAAAATAGGTAGTGGTATTCGAGGAATGGTTGATGGCGATATCGGGGAAGCAAGATTTTCATATCCACAAGGAATATTGTATAACAATAAAAATCTTTATATCGCCGATACCGGAAATAATTCGTTACGAATCGTTGATTTTGAAACTCAAAAAGTAAAAACCATAATTGGCTCTGGAGAGCAGGGCGAAGCGCTTCAAGTTAAGAGAATTGACGCTAAAAGCGTTGATTTATCAGCGCCAACTGATTTAGAATTTTTTCCAGATAACTCAAATATTGCCATTAGCAATTCGGGAACTAATCAAATTCTAGTATTTGATATAAAAAATAAAAACATATCAATCCTTGCTGGAAATGGCGACAAGGGTGAGGATGATGGAGTTTATCCAGAAAATTCTCTTGCGCAGACTTCGGATATGGCGGTTTACAGCGATAAACTTTATTTTGTCGATGGCCTAACTTCAAACTTAAGAGTCGTAAATAAAGACGGAGTTTTAAAAACTCTTTATAGCAATAAATCTTCAAAAAAATTACAAAATCCAAAAGGTTTAATAGTTGATGATACTGGGGCTTACATTTCCGATAGTTTCAATCATGTTATTCGTAAATATGATTTTAATTCACAACAACTTAATACATTATTTGGATTTGATAGAGGTGAAGATGTTGGTACAAAAACTTCATTTGATGAACCAAGCGGATTAGTTTCAATTATTGATAAACTTTATGTTGTTGATACAAACAATAACCGAGTTCTTGCGGTCAACAGAGTAAAGGGTTCATCAACATTGCTTGATTTAATTCCACCACAAAAATTATACAAAGAAACCTTTGTTGAATATCTTCCAAATTTACAAAAATCTCAAGATATTTTTGTAAGGCCAGAGGCTGAAATTAATATAAATATCAATGTTAAGCAAGGTTGGAAAATCAATCAAATTGGACCAAGTTTTATAAATTTATTGGAATTAAAAGATGAAAAAAATGCGACACTAATCGCTAGTTATGATTGGAATGCAATTTTACTAAAAAAAATCGACTCTTTAAAATTAAAAAAAGATCAAGAATATTTATTGCAAGGAAAAATTTATTTTTGTCGAAATTCTGTAAATTCGCTGTGTTACATCAAGAGTTATGAGCAAAAAATTATCCCAAAAGATGATTCGCAAATTACTCAAATCGAAGTTGAAATTGGTCAATAAAAATTCTTTAAAATTTTTTTAAAAAACTTAAAAAATCACTTCTTTTTTAAGTTTCTTTGCGATATAATATTTCAATATTAAAAATATCAATTTTTATAAATTTTATTTTAAAAATTGCTGTAAAAAATAACAAACAAATTTTCTTAATCACCAAATTTCTAAAACAAAATGTCAAATAAAAAAGAAAATATTCAAGAAGAAATCGTTGAAAACCAAGCGCAAGAATACGGCGCGGATTCAATTAAAGTTTTAAGAGGATTAGATGCCGTTCGTAAGCGCCCCGGAATGTATATCGGCGATACCGATGATGGTAGCGGTTTGCACCACATGGTTTATGAAGTTGTTGATAATGCGATTGATGAAGCTTTGGCTGGTCATTGCGATGAAGTTTTAGTTGCTATAAATGGCGACGGTTCAGTAACCGTTCGCGATAATGGTCGTGGAATTCCGGTTGATATTCACAAAGAAGAAGGCGTTTCGGCGGCTGAAGTTATTATGACGCAACTTCACGCGGGCGGAAAATTTGATCAAAATTCTTATAAAATTTCGGGTGGTTTGCACGGCGTGGGTGTGTCGGTTGTAAACGCTCTTTCTGATTGGCTTGAACTAAATATTTGGCGCGATGGTAAAGAATATTTTATGCGCTTTATTCATGGCGATGCCGAAGCTCCCTTGAAAACAGTTGGCGATTCAAAAGGTAAAAAAGGAACCCAAGTTACTTTCCATCCATCAAATCTTACTTTCAGCAATGTTTTGGAATTCAATTATTCAACACTTGAACAAAGATTGCGCGAATTGTCATTTTTAAATTCTGGCGTTAAAATTATTTTAAAAGATCTGCGCGGAGAAGAGCCAAAAGAAATTATTTTATTTTATGAAGGTGGCGTCGAGGCTTATGTTAAATTTCTTGATAAAAGTAAAAATGCTCTTCACCCAACTATTACGCTAGAGTCAACCGATAAAGCAAGTGGCATTAGCATGGAATTGGCTATGCAATGGAATGATAGTTATCATGAAAATGTTTTATGTTTTACTAACAATATTCGTCAACGCGATGGTGGCACGCATCTAGCGGGCATGAAGGCGGCATTAACTCGTACCATCAATAATTACGCAAGCGAAAGTAAACTTTTTAAAAAAGACAAAATTGTTCTAAGTGGCGATGATGTTCGCGAAGGCTTAACAGCAGTTCTTTCAGTTAAAGTTCCTGATCCAAAATTTTCATCTCAAACTAAAGACAAACTGGTTTCTTCTGAAGTTAGAACTCATGTTGAAACTTGGGCAAACGATAGATTAGCTCAATGGTTTGAAGAGCGCCCAACCGATGCTCGCGCCATTGTTGGTAAAGCTGTTGAAGCGGCGCAAGCTCGTGAAGCGGCTCGTAAAGCTCGAGAATTAACTCGTCGTAAATCAGTTCTAGAAATCTCAAGCTTGCCAGGAAAATTGGCGGATTGTCAAGAAAAAGATCCAGCATTAAGTGAAATTTTTATTGTCGAAGGAAATTCAGCGGGCGGTTCTGCCAAGTCGGGACGCAATCGTAAATTCCAAGCAATTTTGCCAATTCGTGGTAAAATTTTAAATGTTGAAAGAGCGCGTTTTGATAAAATGTTATCTTCAACTGAAATTGGCACTATCATTATTGCCCTTGGTACCGGGATTGGTCTCGAAGATTTTGATGCTTCAAAAATTCGTTATCATAAAATAATTATCATGGCCGATGCCGATGTCGACGGTTCTCACATCCGAACTTTGTTGCTCACATTTTTCTTCCGCCATATGCCAAAATTAATTGAGTATGGTTATCTTTATATCGCGCAACCGCCACTCTACAAAATTAAAAAAGGTAGCAGTGAAGTTTATGTAAAAAATGAACAGGCTTTGCAAAATTACATTATTCAAAATGCAACTAACAATGCTATTTTGAAATCAAAAGCAGGCGATAGAGCAGGGGCAGATTTGCAAGATTTTGTTGTAAAATTAACTAAATTTTCTCATTTAATTTCTTCGCTTTCACGGATAATTCCCGCCGATATTTCTGAAAATTTAGCATTGGCAAAAGCTTTCGATAAATCATGGATTGATGATTCTGCAAAAACTAAAACATTAATTAAAAAAATCGAAAAAGTTTTTGGTGAAAATGTTGATGAGCAAACTTCTTGGAGTTGTATCGTTACAGAAGAAAATGATATTGAATTAATTCGCGAAACTCGTGGCGTAAAAACTAATTTTTTAGTCAAAAAATCTCATTTAGATTTGCCAGAAGTAGCAGTTTTAGCGCAAATCGTTGAGCAAATTGGCGATGATTTTGTTGGTCCTTTAAAATTCATCCGCGGTGAAGAAGAAAAATCTTCAAATCGCCCGATGGAACTTTTAAATATTATTCTTGAAGCTGGTAAAAAAGGCGTGTCAATTCAAAGGTTTAAAGGTTTGGGTGAGATGAACGCCGAACAGCTTTGGGAAACAACTCTTGATCCATCGAATCGTACTTTATTACAAGTTAAAATTGATCAATTTGACGAGGCCGATCAAACTTTTTCAATCTTGATGGGAAATGTCGTTGAACCGCGTCGTGACTTCATTCAAGAAAATGCTTTAAAAGTTATTAATTTGGATGTTTAACACAGCTTCTATTAATTAAATTTGCTAACGCTTCGTCGCTTTTCTCAATTGAAATTTTCATTTTGATTTCGAAGGCGACTCGCGAAAGCGACGAAACAATTAGAAAAAATTAAAAAATTCCACGAAATTCAATTCCTTGATTTAAATGCGGGGATGTGTCTCAAATAAAGTGAGTTTTACTCCATAAATGATGTGAGTTTTTTTAAATAGTAATTGTGGTGATCGATGGTTTTTAAGCGATAGAAAATCTTCATCTTTCCTCGCTACCGGGCCCCCCCAATCCGCTTTCGTTTAGTAACCTTAGAATCTCCTATTGATGAGGGCTCTGTATCAGACGAAGGGCTTGTTTCCTCGCTACCGGCCCCCCCAATCCGCTTTCGTTTAGTAACCTTAGAATCTCCTATTGATGAGGGCTCTTGATCAGACGAAGGGCTTAATTCAATTTTTTGTTCAAGCTTGTTAACGAGAACAAGAACTTTCTCTATATTAGCAGATTTTAATTTATCATCTTTTGATGAAATTTTTAGATTTTCTAAATATTTTCTGGCGGCATTGTCAGGTCCCAGCACTTCTTTTATTTGATCGTGATTTAAACGCATTAGGAGGTCACAAAATTTTCCGGGATTAAGATCAGATTCTTTATTTGGAAATTCGTTATTTATTGAACTTTCTATAACTCGGGCGAACTTAACTCCCTCTAAGTTTGCATTAAAAAAATCTGTATTCCTTAAATTTGCCCCACTTAAATTTAAATTATATAGATCTGCATTAGTAAAGTTTGCATTAGTTAAATCTGCATTAACAAATTTTATATCATCCCTTAAAATTGCTCCTCTTAAATTTGCATTTCTTAAATCTGCATTAAGTAAAACTATCCCGGTTAAAGTTGCATCGCTTAAATCTGCATTAATTAATAATGCATCTTTTAAAATTGCCCCATTTAAATTTGCTCCTCTTAAATCTGCCTCACTTAAATTTGCTTCAGTTAAATATGTATAATTTAAAGTTGCCCCTCTTAAAGTTGCCCCTCTTAAACTTACACCTCTTAAAATTGTTTTTCTTAAATCTACCCCACTTAAATTTGCTCCATTTAAATTTATTCCAGTTAAATCTGTCCCAGTTAAATCTGCATTAGTAAAATCTGTATACCCTAAATATGCATTAGTAAATTTTGCATCAGTTAAATCTGCATTAGTTAAATTTGCACTAGTTAAATCTGCATCAGTTAGGATTGATCTTTTTAAATTTGCATCATTTAATTTTGCATCATTTAATTTTGCATAAATTAATTTTGCCCCACTTAAATCTGCCCCACTTAAATCTGCCCTAATTAAATTTGCACTATATAAATCTGCTCCACTTAAATTTGCTCCACTTAAATTTGTCCTACTTAAATTTGAAGTCGCTAAATTTGCTCCACTTAAATCTGCCCCACTTAAATCTAACCCACTTAAATCTAACCCACTTAAATCTAACTTGCGCAATGAAAAAGAAACGTTATCTTCCTTTCGTAATTTTAAAATTGATAACTCTGTCAAACTTAATGGTTCAACATCCTTTTTCTTTTTAAGATATTCCTGATAAAGAATTAAAGTATCGTTAAATCTAGGTCGGTCACTTTTTACAATAAAATATTCGTGGCTTCTCTGATATTCTTCTGCTCCTTTTGTTTGAAGAGCTCTGGAATTCTCTTTCTTATTAACTTTAATATCAATTGGTTGTAAAATTCTAGGAGAGTCTCTCATAAATATTTAATTTAATGTTGTTTAAGTTTTGTCTAAACATTCTTACTTAAAAATAACTTTCAATGCAAATCATGATACAGATCTAAGCGCTCAAAAGATTTTATAAATTATTCAACAACAATACAATCGGAGCGAGTTTTTTGAGCTTGAGAAACAAAGCGTGTGCAAAATTCTTCTGCATCAATTTGATTAAAAAAATCACCAATTTGTAAGCGATAGAAAACTCCGCGACGACCCAAATCTGCTTCTTCAATAAAATATTTTGTTCCGCTAAAAACTTTTGGATAAAGGCGACTTAGTTTCTTCCAATGGTCTTCGCAATTTTCTTTAGAAGACATTGCTGAAATTTGAACACGAATAGCATTGCGCTTACGAACTAATGGCTTAGGAGCAATTTGTTCTTCAACAATTTTTGGCGCATCTTTAATTTTTTCGACTTTTTTTTCTTCAACATTTTTGGTTTCAATTTCAGGCTTTTCAGCATTTTCATTGGAAAGTTCATCAATTTTCTTAACAAAACTTTCTGAATCACCCAATCTTTCTTCTAAAGCATTCTCGTTTTTTTGATTGCGCGGTGGATAAGCCGGTTCTTGACTTTTGTTAAGCTTAATTTCTTCTTTTAAAATATCTTTGCGATTACCAAAAATATCATCATAAATTGAGCGATTAACAACCTGATCACTGCCTTTTTCGTAGTCGCCACCTTCATAATCTTTAATTGCAGATTCTGGGCCTTTAATGGTTTCGATTTCTTTGCTTGAAGGGCCACGACTTATGAAATAATAAGCATTTAAGGTGATATAAACAAATGCTGAAAGTGACAAAAAAGTTGCCGAAATTAAGAAAATTTTTTTCGCTAAGAGTGGATTTTTTTCTGGCTCATTAGTTTTTTTATATCCAAAATCTTCCATTTTATAATATTAATTTAAATTAACGCATTTCTTCTAGAGCCTTGATATTAAATATATCAAGACATTGAGAAATAACTTTTTTTAATGCTAAAATTAAATAAATTCGAGCAAAACTAGTTTCAAAATCATCTTTTAAAATAAATTTTAAATTTTGATTCTCAATGCCTTTATTCCATAATCCATGAAATTCTCCACTTAATTCTTGCAAATAAAAAGCTAAGCGATGAGGTTCAAAATTTGCAACCGCCATTTCAATTGAGCGCGTAAAGCTCGCTAATTTTTTAATCAAGGAAAGCTCGCTTTCATCTTGTAAATTATTTAAAAAATCAAAATTAGCAAGCGGTTCAATTTGATTATTTTTATCAAAAATTTTATTATAAAAATCACGATGTTCATTTTTTAAATTTCTTAGAACGGAACAGCATCTAGTATGAGCATATTGCACATAAAAAATTGGATTATCTTTGGATTGCTCAATTACTTTGTTTAAATCGAAATCGAAAGGCGCATCATTTTTGCGAGTAAGCATTATGAAGCGCAAAACATCGGCGCCAACTTCATCAATCACTTCGCGAGCGGTGATAAAATTGCCGGCTCTTTTTGACATTTTTAAAGGCTCACCATTTTTAACGAATTTAACCATTTGGCACAAAATTATTTTTAGTTGCGCTTGATTATTAGTTAAGGCCGAGGTCGCCGATGTTAAGCGTTTGACATAACCTGAGTGGTCAAAGCCGAGTGGTATAATAAAAATGCGGGCTCCACGCTCAAATTTGCTTCTAATGTAAGCCAAATCGGCACCAAAATAAGTTGGAGTACCATCGGATTTTTTAACAACACGATCTTGATCGTCACCAAATTTTGTTGAGCGAAATAAAGTTTGGTCTTGGTCGTCATAGCCTTCTGGCAAGGCACCGACACCTTTTTCAGTTTTTGGTGCCTCAAGTTTTCCGACATAAATTAAATCTTGTGCTTCTAAAATTTTTAGGGTTTCTTCAATTTTATTTTTGTCGTGTAAATTAGTTTTTTCTGAAAAATAACTATCATGTTTTATTCCAAGAGCGAGTAAATCATTTTTAATTAAAGCGAGCATTTCGTTAATTACAAAATCACGAATTTTGGGCAAATATTCGGCGGGAGTTTTGTCAATCAAACTTTCTTGAAAATGGACTTTTAATTTTTCGCCAATTTCGATTAAATATTCTCCTGGATAAAGACCTTCAGAAAAATCAACTGAGCGTCCGAAGCTTTGCAAATAGCGCAAATAAGCCGATTTTAAAAGTGTTAAAATTTGTCCGCCGGCATCGTTAATATAATATTCCTTCAATACATCATAGCCAACTTTTTGTAATAATTTTGCTAAAACATCGCCATAAATTGCGCCACGCGTATGTCCAACATGTATTGGCCCCGTAGGGTTTGGCGAGGCATATTCTAAATTTATTTTTAAATTATTACCAATGTTTGGAAATTTTATTTCTGCGCTAGAATTTATGCTTTTTAATATCTCGTAATAAATATTATTTTTTAAAAATATATTGATAAATCCAGCGCCAGCAATTTCGATTTTTTGAACATTTTCGTTAGAAAAATTGTCAATTATTAATGTGGCGAGTTGATTTGGATTGATTTGGAATTTTTTACATAGAATCATCGCAATGTTGCAAGCTAAATCGCCATGAAGCCTTTCTTTTGAAGGCTCGACGGTAAAATTTTTTAAATCGACCTCAGTGATTATAATATTTTTTTCTTTAGCAATCTTGTGAATTACTTTGGAAAATTCTTCGCGAAAAATTTGAAAAATATTTAACATTTTGCAATTAATAATTAGTTCTTTAGAATTTGAAATTATCAATAATAAATTTAAATTTGAATTAAATTTTATGGATATTAACTATAACAGCACCACCTATTTAATTAAAAGAATTTCGCGCGAATATATTTATCCGCATTTGAAAATTTTATCAATCTCGGTAGTTTTAATGCTAGTGATTGCAGGCACAACAGCGTTTCACGCGTGGTTGATTAAGCCCGCACTTGATTCGGTTTTTGTTGAAAAAGATTATCACGCCTTAATTTATATTCCGATTATTGTTTTAATCGTTACTTTTGTCAAAGGCTTTGCAACTTATTTTCAACTTTTGACGATGAATTATTTGAATTTGCGAGTCACTTCTGAGATGCGCATTCGTCTTTATCGACACTTCATAACCTCTGATATTTCTAAGCTCCATAGCAAATCTTCGGGCGATATGATCGCTAGCATTATTGGCGAAATCGGCGCGGTTGTTAATCTAATAAGCATTAGTCTCAATGGTTTTGTTAAGCAACTTTTTACAATTTTTGCTTTAGTTGTGGTGATGTTTAATCAAAGTTTAGAATTGTCTTTGGTGGCATTTATAGGCTTTCCGTTGGCGGTTTATCCAATTTATAAATTGGGTAAAAAATTAAGAAATTTGTCATTTAAAAACCAAGAAATGGCGGGGAAATTTAACTCACAAATGAGCGACACTTTGCAATATTCTAAGTTAGTCAAGGCTTATCATTGCGAAGAATTTGAAGTCAAAAGAATGTCTTTAATTATCGACTCAATTTATAAAATGGGCAAAAAACTTTCGCGAATTTCTTTGATTTCTTCGCCTTTCGTTGAAAGCTTGGCCGGGTTTGGAGTCGCTGCAGTAATTTGGTATGGCGGTCATCAAGTAATTTCTGGCACAACAACTCCGGGAGCTTTTTTCTCTTTCTTTGCGGCGATGATGATGGCTTATCGTCCATTAAAAGCAGTTTCAGGAATGAATTCAAGCGTGCAAATGGGCTTGGCGGCGGCTTCAAGACTTTACGCTTTATTAGATGAAAAACCTAAAATATGTGATAAGCCAAACGCTCTTGATTTAAAAGAAGTTAAAGGCGATGTTGAGTTTGAAAATGTACAATTTTCTTATGATGAAAATAAAATTACTTTAGACAATGTAAATTTTAAAGTAAAAGCGGGGCAATCGGTTGCGCTGGTTGGTCATTCTGGCGGTGGTAAATCAACAATTATGAGTTTAATTTTGCGCTTTTACGATCCAAATTTGGGCGCAATAAAACTTGACGGACATAATATTTCTGACTTAACTTTAAAATCTTTGCGCAGTTCAATGTCGGTTGTAAATCAAGAGGTTATGCTTTTCGATGATACTATTCTAGAAAATATTCGTTATGGCAAAGTTGATGCTACAGAAGAGCAGATTCTCAGGGCTTCTAAAATGGCGGAAGCTGATGAATTCATTCAAGAATTACCCGAAAAATATAATAGTAAAGTTGGGCAAAATGGCATTCGTTTATCGGGCGGTCAGCGTCAAAGAATTGCCATCGCAAGAGCTATTTTGTATGATGCGCCGATTCTTTTGCTCGACGAGGCAACCTCATCGCTTGATCCAATTTCTGAAAAATTAATCAAAGACGCGCTTAATTCTTTGATGAAAAATCGCACTTCAATCATTATTGCGCATCGTTTGTCAACGATTATTCATTGTGATAAAATTGTGGTAATTTCTAATGGCAGAGTCATTGAAGAGGGTTCGCACAAAGAATTGCTTGAAAAAAATGGTGCTTACTCAAATCTTTATTTAAAACAATTTGAAATTAATCAAGATGTTTAAAAATGAAGAGATGCTTAAAAAAGAAGAGGGCGAAGATATTTTAAAAGTCTTGGAGGAGAAGCCTTCGGACATAAAAAATATTAATCCAAAATCGCATTTAAATACCGAAAATAAACTCCAAAAAGATTTAAAAAAGAAAAAATTATCTCAAGCTTTGAGGGCTAATTTAAATAGAAGAAAGGGTTGAATTATATAGAGCTTTGAGGGCTAATTTAAATAGAAGAAAGATGGATTGATGTTTGCCATTTACCATTTACCATTTACCATTTACCATTTACAAAACACTTTTAAATCTTCTGGGTTCTAGCTCCCCCACTTTACGGAAGAGAGCTAAATCCCGAAAGGTTTTTTATTTTTTTAAAACTCGATAAATTGAAGGCTTTAAACTCTTTTAATTTATTGTTAAAATAGAGATAAATTAAGAAGGGGTGCGAGCTGAATCCGGCAATT
>Ga0209596_1001395_pt1 | contig 20818 bp, 31 predicted proteins | sample M_130807_MF_Meta_FD_187314 | JGI IMG/M metagenome (GOLD analysis project Ga0209596, IMG submission 187314) | Freshwater microbial communities from Lake Montjoie, Canada to study carbon cycling - M_130807_MF_MetaG (SPAdes) (version 2) | ecosystem: Environmental > Aquatic > Freshwater > Lake...
TCCTATTAACTTATCACGGTTTTGTACCCTTGGAGAGATTCGAACTCTCAATGTCGTTATGACTCCTGAACCTAAATCAGGCGGCTATACCAATTTGCCTACGAGGGTATTTTTTATTGTTTCACATACATCATCATCTCACGCATTTTGAGAATCAGTAACTCCATTTCATCTTCATTGAGATACATTCTTGGATTTCCTGTTTTATCATCCAATTCTTTTGTTTCTACAATGATACCGTCAAATGTTTCTGTTGGATAAACTTCTACATTCTGCTCTTCTGTTGATATTGTTATTTTACACCAAATTTTATTTTTCATATTATTTATTTTTAGCCATTTCTATTAATCTAATTAGACATTCAAGTTCTGCTTCTTCATAAGTGTTAAATTCCCCATCCCAATATTGTTGACCAGTTGGATTATCAAATGTATATTTCCAACTATTACAACTTTCAATAGAATATTCGCAAAAAGCAATTTGACTATTCAATTTATACTTCTCTCTAAACCATCTAAATGCTTGTTGGTAAAGTGGTGCACTACACGTCTCTTCTAAAAAATTACTATTTACCCAATCACTTGGACTTTCATTCATACCAAATTCTGTCTCTAAAAAATATTCGGTAAAATTACTTGGTATTAGTGTTGACCTAAACCAACCAAAACAAGGTTCATCAAAGCCTAATTCTTTAAGTGCTAATGATTGTTCGTATGGTATAAATTCGTTTTTCATGTTATTTCTTTTCAAATTTTTTTAATAAATCATCTTCTAATTCTTTTGAGTAATTACCTCTATCTACTCCTAATAAGAATGATGTAAATATTGCTTCTCTCATATCTTCCTCACTATAACTTCTTTCTTGTTGCCATTTAGCACCTAATTCTATACCTTTTATTTTAGCTCCACTTGGAGAAGGATAAATAGATTTAATAAATTCTTCAAGTGTTTCTTGTTTATCAACAATAGCACTTCTTCTTGGCCCTTGATATTCTTCACAAGAATTTAAGTGTTTTTTTAAATTAGTTTCTTGTTTCATATTATTTCTTTTTACAAATGTTAATTATTTGTAGTCAGGACAGGATTCGAACCTGTATTCAGGGACTTAAAGTAAATTCCCACTCTAAGTTTGTATGGCAACCATTACGCCACTCCAACTATATTGCTCTTATTCTAATACCCTTTTATTTCGAGCTAACCTGCTTATCTATGAGAATGTATCCGATGATACTCCGCTCCTCTTTAGTAGAACGTCCACTTCTGAGTGTGGACCCTTTCTCAACAATACGAGTTTTTCAAGGGTACAGGTTATTAATTTCTATTTTTGTAGAACGTCCACTAACATCTAAGTGTATCATGATTATTCATTGGGAATATTGAATTTGGTTTGTGAATAGCATTTAATTCAGCTTGGTGTTTGTCATCACCCATACTTGGGTCAATTTCGTGTTTAAATACCAAATTCAAATGGTTCTTAATCACTTGTGTTTGTTCTTTGGTTATTGTTTCAGCATTGCTTACTTCAAAAAAACCTTGTAGCCAAAAGGCAAAATCTCTACTTTGCATATTATTTTAAATTAAAGGTTAACAATTTTTGAACTTCTATCATGTACTTGGTTACCTCTTCTTCAGAAAGGTGTCCTAATACATCGTTAGTTACAGGTGTTTTGTATGTGATATCCTCACCTGAATCTAATACGGCCAATTCATATAGACCCATTTTTCCACCATAAGAGAACGGTGTTTTAATTACCGATACACCGTATCCGTTATCAAACATCATAACTGAATGGATACCATCCGCAGCACGATGAGGTCGGAATTTTAAATCTTTGAAAGTTTTCATTTTTATTTTAATTTAAGTTTTAATTTACAGTCGTTACAAAATTTACCATTAGGTTCTCCAAGTTTGATGTGACCTAATATACATTGATTATCACAGTGGTCAACACCAAACGTATGTGCCATTTCATGAAGTGTAGTATTTCTTACGTGATTATTAAAATTATCGCTAACAATAATAAAATTACCATAAAATGTTGTTGCCCCACAAACAATTATCCCATCAGACATTACATATTCATTTGTCACATAAACCGTTTTATTTTTCGGATTTAATTGTTGATGACATATTTTTGCGTCTAACTTACCCTTCTCATTATATAAAATATCTGAGGTACTTGTTGGATTAATTATTTCACATTTAAGACCGTATACTTCAGTAATAGCCTTTGAGGCCGTTTCTAAATCGGATTGGTCAAAATCCCCCAACCCTGAGATATAAATAACTTGGTTCTCAACTGAAATGTCTGATTTATGAGGTTCCTCAGAACTTGTCATTTTTGAAAAAATCTCACTGTAATTTTTAAAGTGGTATTCCTCTTTCAAAACAACCATAACTCCAAAAGAAATTAAAAGAAATCCTATTATTTTTTTCATAAAACAAAGATACAAAAAAAATTTAACCATCCAAGAAAAATCAAATATTTTTTGTGTCTTCTTTCACATCTTTATTAAAAGTAGTTAAATCGTATTTCCACTCCTTCCAATAATCAAAATCTTTTAATCGTTCTAAAGTTTGTTCAGGTATTAAGATAAACCCTTCAGGGGCAATCCCATCATATTTGTGATAATGAGAATTTTTAATTTTATCCTTAATCATTTGACAAAATAGTTCGTCATTAACAAACTCATTATGTTCTTGTTTTCCCATATAAATTAAAATAGTAGTCCCGACAGGACTCAAACCTGTGACCTACGGAACTGTTTGACTAAATTTTTTTAACCTCGTATTTGTAACCCGAATCAGAGTTTTGTTCAAATAGTACTCTCATGGCTTCCGCCTCCTCAAGAGTGTCGAACTCCCAAATTTCAGAATCACCATTAATTAAAATTACAGGAACGTTAACGCCTGATTTATTTTTTACGTGTTTAATAATTACAAACATATCTTTTATTTTTTTTAAATGTAAGAATATTTTTTTAAAAAATCAAAGTTAATACCCACCTTTTCTTCTGTTATTATTACTAAAAATATTTGGAGAAGAACTTTTTTTATTTTTTTTAACGTCACCAAACTCTCTTGATTGATAGGCTAATGAATCTTTTTTAATTTCGGATATCTTCATTCTGTCAACAGGTTTATTTTCTCTAATAGGTTTTATATGATTTACAGGAATATAAACACCTTTTTGTTGAGTAATTTTATTTATTAAATCGTAATCAACCTTTGTTTTAGGTAATTTGGGGTTAGTTAGAATATTACTCAACACCTCATTAACAACCATCTTTTTATGTTTAATTTCATCGAACCATTCAATAGGGTTAAAATGGTTGACAAAAACTTCGTAGAATTGAGATATCTGTAACATAGGTAAAGGTCCAAAGGTTTTTTTATTTTCAATGAGGTTATTATATTTAGTCCTCACTATTGACCCATACCCTGTCTGTCTTGATTGTGTTAAACTATTTTGATGTAGTCTTCTATAAAATAAAACTGTTGGGCTATTAATTGATTTACAATTATTTTTATATAACCTACCCATAAAATCTGTATCAGCCGATGTTCTCCAACCTTCAAACCCATTCATAGATAAGAATAACTCTTTTTTTATACTAAAAACCCCTTCACCCCAAAAGTTTTCTTTACTTACAAAATTATTGTTAGGTGTTTCTCCTGTAAAATTTAAATATTTAGGTCTTACGAAATCAATAAACATTTGTAATCTAAGAATTTCTTTAATCATATTTTCCCCCATAACATCATCGGAATCAAAAAATAGAATTATATTTGAATTAGAATTTTTAACTAATGTGTTTTTAACAATGTATGGTCCAACATTTTGTTGGAAATAGAAAAATCGTATCCTATCATCAAAAATATTATGTTTAATAAACTCTAAAGTTTTTTCACAATTATCGATACCTACTAAAATTTCACAATTCAACGACTTTACCGACTCAATAACTGATGATAAACATTGTATCATAAATTCGGTATTATTGAACGTAGGTATTATTATTGAAATCTCTTTGTTTGTCAGTATGTTAATTTGAGGTCGGTTAATATATTTTAATTTAATATCATTAAAAGACTCACCATTAACTTCAATAAAAGGAGCAATCTTTAACACATTTAAAGGTCCATGTTGGTTTTTTATTTGTTTTATTTTCTTTTTTTCGTGATATTTTTTTCTTAAAGGAGAATTCATGCCAGTAATACCACTACCCGTTAAATTTGACTCATGTCTTCTATAAAAAAGACCCACCGTATTTAAAGTTTTTATTTTTTTTCCACTTGACAACATCCTCCAATAAAACTCACCATCCGAAGCACAAACCCACGGCTCAAACCCATTTGAGTCGGTAAAAACTTTTTTAATTATTCCAAAAGTACCTGAATGGTAATTGGAATCAGTCATAACCAATTCTATATTAGTAGGTAATGTAAGTTTTCCTTGGAATGTCCTATACCCATATCTAACATAATCATAAGATTTTAAAGAGTCGATAACCTTAGTTACTAACGTAGTTAACATAACATCATCAGAATCAAAAAATAATAGTTTATCATATTTTGAAATTGATACCAAAGTATTACGTATAATATACGTTCCGACTTTTTCGGTAAAAAAAAGAATTTTAATATTCGGGGGGAATGTTTTTTTAATTAAATTAAGATATGTTAAGGTTTTTTCACAGTTATCAATACCAACAAGTAACTCATATTCAGTATTTCCACAAGACTTTACTATAGAATCTAAAGCCTCTTTAATATAAAGAGTGTTATTGTGTGCGGTTACAATTATTGATATCATTTCACGGGTTTTTCTCTTTCGTTTAATTTTGATAATGTATTATTATCATGAATAACTAATTTTACATCACCAATTGCGGGAATGTAAATAATATTTCTAGTTATTCTAGGTAACAAGTCGTGTACTTGGTCAAAAATTCCATTTTTTACTTTTTTCTGTATTAAAGTTGAAAACATAGAACATACTTTACTATAATCCCTACTATGAAAATAATCTTTTCCTGTTAAATCATCATGTTTATAGGGGTGAAAGTTTAAAATAAAATCATCATATTTAGATTTATTATTTTCATACAATTGATGTATTTTTTCTATATAATTAGGTGACATATAATCATCACAATCATGTCTTGTTTGGATTGTAATATCATTTTTTATCGCATATTCTCGATAATCGTTTTTAACGTCCCCAAACATTAAAATCTCAATATTTTTATCAATAGAATCTCTTATTGTTTGATAATGTAATGGGTTCACTATTAAAGCAATTTTAAAATTTTTATCTGTTTGAGAATTTATTGAGGGTATATAATATTTTTTTATTGCGGAAAAATACTTATTAAACCTTTCATCATCTTTAAAATTACATCTGGTTACTATTAAATGTTTCATATTGTTAATTTAACTATTTAAAAACTTATTTCTTACATTATACAATTGAGCTTTATTCCCTAATTTTTGGAATTTTAACGCTGGACTATACGTTAAAATATCTTTTTTAGTTGAGTTCTCTTGTCCAATCCATCGTTCCCAATAATACCTATGACTTGTTGGTTCAGGGGGGGTAAGATGTTCTTTAACATACCTTGACCTAATCCAAAAAAAATTATACCAAATAAACCCAAATTCACTAGGAAAAATTCCACCAATGTCTAAAGTTTTATTTTTTAAAAATTCGTTTAAATATTCTTCATAATTTTCAATTGTGTATTTAAATAATTGTCCTCTTAAAATATTCCTTTCAGGATATTTTACATTAGAAAACATACCTTTAGTATGAAAATATAAAATTATTGAATCCTCTTTTTGGGATAAGTCGTAGACTGATTTAATTCCTGGGTATTCATACATATTTTTTTCAACTCTATTGAATATTTGAATCTTCTTAAACTTACTCCATAAATGTTGTTTTATTCGTTTTAACTGTTGGTCATTACACTGTAGACTAATATAAATCTCATCGGCGTCATCATATATCTTAGAATTTTTTAATGACCATAATTGTTCTAAAACAATTTCCTCCCATTTATCCTCTAATAAGGATGCGAAATATACTATTTTTACTTTTTCGTCACCAATCATAATATCAATCTCTTTATATCAATTAAATATACTTTCGTTTCGAATCTTGTCAATTAGTACTCGATGGTGTGATATAAAACACAAAAGGGTGTCTTTCAACACCCTATTTGCTTGATTTGGATACCCCCTTTCTTTAGTTTGGTTTATCCCGTGTGAGTAATTACCTCACAGGTATTTTAAGAAGTCGCTAACGCTTTTTGTTTTAACGTGTCGGTAGCAACATTCATCTTATTTTTAACTCCTCCAAGTAACGGACAGATAAAACTTCCTAACGCTTCTTCGATTTTAGAACCTAAAGAAGTTTCATCTAACATATCAACAATTGAATTTCTAAGTATATCGTAGAATGGACCTTCAAGACCTTTGTCATGAGTCAATTTGTAAACCGTCCCTTCAGCAACTGACTTTGAAATAAATTTTGTTAAGTAATTACAATCAGTTAACTTTGGAATGTCCCCAATCGGTAAGTTACCAATTCCCGTAATTATCATACTTCCAATCCATCCGTTAGGGTCCATAGGTGTTAAATGACCTACTAACCATTTAGCAATGTATTCTTTAAAATATTCCATGATACCATCAGGTGCGTGACCGAATAAACCTTTTAATGTATCCCAAAATCCTTCATTAATAATTTTTTTGTCAAATCCTTGTGAGTTTAAATAAGTCATCTCAGATAACAATTCATCAAAAAACTTATCTTTTTGTTTTTTAGTTTTAAGACTAACATTTTCTGAAATAATTGATAATCTAGCCTTAACTATTTTACCCTCACTTAACACATTTCTTTCTTTAGTTTTTTTAGTTTCAATTAAACTTTCTCTAATTAAATTTTTAAGGTTTATAGTATTTTCATTTTTCATTTTTAGACTTAATTTAGATGGGTCATTAGGTCTTAAACTATTTAAAGTATCTAATTTCTTTTGAGCACCAAATATTTTATTGATTTGTTGTGAACATCTTTGAACATAGCTCTTTAAAGCAATTCTTTCAGAATCTTCTAATTTGTATTTTTTAACATACGCGGTATAAAGGATATCTATAGATTGTCTACATTGCTTAGTATCTACTTTTTGGTCATCAAATTTTGTTTTTCTATCGTTTAACAAGTCGCTAACATTAACATTTTGTATTGGTTGATACATACGAAAAGGTTGAGAAAAATATTCTTTATATTTACCATTTTCTATTGTTTGTAAATTAACAGGGATAAATAAATCAGACTCGTTTGCCGCTGGTTGGTCTTTTTTAAATCCTTGTTTTATTAAAGAGTTAATAATATTATCTTGTTGTGGTGATGTAATATTTAATTCGCCTTTTTGTTTGTATACTAAATATTTACCTGACTCAGGAAATAATTTTGAATCTTTTGTATTTAAATCAATAACCTCCCACTTACCTTTTTCTGTTTCGTAATTACTTGGTTTTTTTTGTATTACTCCTTCACTCTTAATCATCACATCAATATACGCTTGTTGGTCAGGTGTGAAAGATGATTTTTCAGGTGTTGTTCCGACAGTTTCTTGTAGTTGAGGACAAGACCAAGATGCCGTTTTATTTGTTGTTACATTTTTAGCGGTCATATCCGCATAAAACACAACCGTTTCTTTTTTAGAATTAGTTCCGTAAAAAACTTTTTTTCCTTCATAGTTCCCAATAACACCATTTACTAACCATTTTGGAAAACAACCAAATTCTTTTGCTTTAAGAAGTTTATCTTTATCGGTCATTTGGACTGTATTAGATTGTCCAGTCTGTTGTTCTTTAATGTTTTTTTTCATCTTATATTTTTTTAAAATTAATTTAAAGTATCGATACTTTCACCATCTTCAGGTGTTGGTTCTTCTGGCTTTGGAAGTTGACTTCCACCACAATTAGCAATTATTTTATCATAAACTTCTTGAGTCACTGTTGTACTATATCCTTTATCTTTTAATCCTTGTTCTGTTTTAGGACCAAATTTACCATCAACAGATAAACCACCCAAACAATCTTGTATTTTACTAACCTTTTCACCTTTACAACCTTTTGTTAATGGTAAATTAGGACAATCTTTCCATTTTGTGTTCGTTATAGGTACTACACCCGATTTTATTGGGACACATGAGTTAGTTTTTTCGTCCCATACAGTACCTGGACTATCCTTACATGGGTCTTCTGCAACCACATCCTTTATATTTTCATTTAATATTTTTAGCGATGATTGCAGATATGATTTCGCAGTCGGAGATTGTTTTACCATATCACCATCAATCAAATCTTGTATTTCTTCTTCCAAGGTATCACCCCCACTAAAATAATCAACATAATAACTCTCAAATTCATCTTTCAACCTTTTCAAACTATTTTGACATATTGATAAAGGTTCATCATAAAAATTCTTTTTAGATGATTCATTTATTATATCATAAATTTCTTTACATCTTTCATCCACATACCCCATTCTAATAAAAGCGGTATTCATATATTTAACTAAGTCACCAATCCTTTTTGCTTTAGTTTTTATTGTTTCCGAGTCTATGGTATTGGCACACTGATTATTTTGTTCATAAACAATATTTTTATTCTCACTTAATGTTTTTGACGTATCATACTTCATTAGAAGTAACGCTCTAACTAATTCTTCTTTACCTTCAGTTAATTTGTTATTTTTCATTTTAAAATGTTTTTTTTTTGATTAATCTAATTATAAATATCTCGGTTTACAATAAAGTGTTGGCCTTTCCTCGATTAACTTTAACAATATCCGACCATTTAGTTTTTGTTACTTGATTTGCCGGACCTGTTCTTGCAACACCTGTCTCCCATTTGGTTACAGTAGGATATTTTGCACCACCTCCACCACCACCACTTGGTGATGCTGCCGCATCTTGTTCTCCAAGTTCCCCCTCATTTTCTTTTAGGGTATATTCCTTCATTAAGGAAATTATATAGTCAACATCATTTATCATAATAATAAATATTTTGTTTTGAAAAAAATACGTATATTTGTAGAAATATAAATTATAACTATGAAAAGACTAATATTTGTTTCTCTATGTGTGATGTTTTTAACATCTTGTTTAAAATATTCTGAACCAACATTATTAAGTTTAAGTGGTGAATATGTTGTGGATAGGATTACTTACTCTAAAGTTGAGAACTCGACTTCACATGGAGATTCCACATATCTTCCAGGAACAACATATATTAACCCTAATGATGTTTTTCCTATGGATAGTGTTAGTGTTGGGTTTACCAAATGGCATTTGGATTATAGTGTTATTTCATTTTGCCCAACAACATTACTATCGGGCCAAGTAATTTGGGGTAAACAATATTTTTATAAGACTATCGGGAACCATACTATATATGACTTAGGATACATCCAATTCGATGTTAACTCAAGTTCAAGAACGTTTAAAATTATTAGTGATGATGTTGAAAGTTTAACATTACGTACAACAGGGTTATGGTCGAGCGGTAGTTCGGGTCCTGAAGAGTCCGTTACAATACACTTAACGAGAATCGGTCCTTAAAATAAATCTGAGTTAGGTAGTTTAGTCGGGTAGATTAAATAGTATTCATTTAAGAATGATGTGATTTCTTGGTCGTCAACAACTTTATTGTCTTCTTCATAATTGTCATCCTCATAATCTTCATCGAGTAATGTTCTGTAGTTATCTGTTATGTCTGAAACAAAGTCATAACCAAAATCGGTTATTTCGTCAAAGTCAATTTTATCTTCTCTAATTTCATCCTCACCATCTAAAGTGGTTCTAAATGTAACATCAAGAGTTTTTGATGTATCATTTAAGTAATATGATACTAATTCTTTAATTTCCATGTTTTTTTAATTTAAATTATTTAATTATACATAAGAAATATCTCAAAAATATTGAAAAGTTATAGATTTTTAAATCTTCTGAACATATCTAATGATTTGTTAACTTGTTCTTGTAGAGAACTAATGATTTCATCATCCTCCTCATCATCGTTAGATAAACCTAAAACATCTTCAATATCCATATCCTCAAATTCAGGTTCTTCATCATCACCGTAATATGGGTTATACATACTTAAATCTTTATAATCGTCTTCCTCGTTGTCACCATAATCTGTTCCTGGCCAAGTACTTGCGTCATCATCTTCAAACGTTCCATGTTCTAAATCATCCTCACCATCACCAATCATATCCAATTGTTCTCCAACACTCACCATGTAAGATTCCTCTTCCTCACTTTCAAGGACACTTTCGTTAATTCCCATATTTTTATATGTGGTAACCTGACCTTTATTATTAATAGTTACACCCTTTTTATCGTTTGCAAAATCTTGCACATATAATGGTTGTTCATTTGGTTTGGCGTAGTTTGTCACATATCCGTCATAGACATGTTTATGTTGGTCAAGAATACTAGTTCTTTCCTCATTTGTCATTTTAAAAAAATATTGATTCATAACGATTTGTTTTAAATATAAATATGTTGATTTGATGGAATATTTTTTTTATCCTTAAACTATGAAAATAGATATAGACGAATACGCAGAAGGAGCAATCTTATTAGACGGTTTAGAGGAAGCAATTATTGGTATTGTTGAGGAATTTGGTAATGATAGACGAATACTTTATTCAAAATCTAAGATTTTATCTATATTACAAATTAGAGATGGAATGACTGAACAAGAGTCTGAAGAATTCTACGATTATAATATTTTAGGACTCTACGCTGGTGAACAGAACCCAGTCTTTTTAGATTTAAAGGTTACCCCAACAAAAAAGAATGATGTATGGGATTTTATTTTAGAATAGGTGAAAATAAGTCTCAACTACCATAGTAGCGTATCTTGAGATGTATCTATTAATATTCTCAAGACTCTCTTCTTTACCTTGAGCTTCTAACGCTTTAATTGTTCCATTAATCATTTCTGATTGAGATTGGTCAGCTCTCTCTAAAACCTTTTCAGATAAGTCCTCATCAATATCTTTGTATTTGAATTCGTGTTCAATTCTGTCTTTACCCATATATAGGTATGGTGCGGCTCCAAACATATTTGTGATACCTGATTCTCTAATATCCATTAAATAACTTTTTAAAAACCTCATATTAAAGTGTTTAAAAATATCAATATTTTTTAAGAATACTCTATTTTGGTCGTCAATTTCTGTAATACTTTTTTTAGTAATTACTCTCTCCTTAACAGTGTTAGATTTTTTTTTATCTTTAGGAGTGTCCCATAAATCAACACTTGATATTAACGCTAATTTACTACCACTATCCCAAGATACAGTATATTGGTCATCACCGAATACTTCTGAATGGGCAATTACGGTTCCTTGTTCTCCTGGTGATACGGAAGTTTCTCCATCCATATGAAGTAATACTACTCTATCACCGACATTTAATTTAGGGTTTATCATTTTTTCACTATTGTTATGACAATAAATATAAACAAAGTATTTATTATCATATGAGTGTTACCATTTTAATTACCGAAGAACAAAAAAGAAAATTATTATCCGAATCATCTGGTGATGGTCTTGGGGACATTATTAAACAAAATTACAAATTTGCGGAAAAAATTATTAAAGATTCTTCACAACAAATTGGTATTAATCTAGAATTTTTAATTACTTGGGGAGCAACTATTGGTGGTTTTGTTGGTCCGTTGGAAGATTTTCTCGCAAATAAACATCCTGAACTTTCTGACCTTGAGATTAGTTTAATCTTGATGGGGGTTATCTCATCTTACTATATTGATAATAAAATATTTGTTACTAAAATACACAATAAAATAAAAGAAGAAGGGTTAATAAAACCGTTTAAAACAGTTCTAACAAAAAGTGAAGAACTAAAAGAAGTTTTTTTAGATTTTATTAGTAGTTTAGGGATTACTCTTCATAAGGTGACTAACATCATGAGTTACACTTTTATTATTCCACTAATCCCAATGATTTATAATTTATCCAAAGGGTCTCCTGATTCGGTAGAACCGTCACATATTGCACAACGATTATATGGTTTTGGACTTCTAACTATTTCAGGAATAATTTTAAAAGAATTAATCAATAAGTTGATTAAACGGTTCCGAAGTAAAAATTAAGGCTTTTTATACTTCAACAATTTATTAATAACGATTTTTTGTTCCTTATCATTTAACTGGTGAATTTCTCCATGAGTTTTAAACCAATTTCTAACAACCGTTTCAAACGGCACTTTTCGTAGTCTTGAAAGTCGTTTAAAACCTGCGACTTGGGCAGGAATCTCATGAGCCTGTAAGTAATATTTTAATGGGTCAGTTTCTTCATCATCATCATCATCAAATTCTCCACGATATTCTTGTAATGAATGTTCCAACTCATGAGCCAACACCTCATTCAATTCACCAATTATCTCATATAATGACGTTTTTAAATCTGATGGATTATATACAATACTAATTTCAATAGTGTCGTCCTCTGGCGAATATTCAGCATTTAATTTATATCCATCAAAACTATCGTCATGACTAACATATAGGTCAACAGAAAATTCAACAGGGAACCTATCGAATTCATACCCACCACCATAATCATTGTCGGGTAAGGTGTAATCACCTTCCTCTTCGGTTTTTAAAATCTTTACAATGTCTTTAACAACATTTCTAATCGCATATCTTGTCATTTTTTGTTCTTGTATATTTTCTTTTTCAGGTAATTCTATATTAATTTTACCAATATGAATTTTAATATTAGGGTCAAAGTTAATCAAAATATTTCTAATATCTCCAAGTATTTGTTGTTTAAAGAAAAATAAATTATTGTCAAAAAAACTCTTCCAAAACTCTTGTTCTTTCGTATCATTAGAACTAAATATTAGTTGACTTAACTTATCTCTAAAATTAAATATTGTTAAGGAGATGTTGATATAATCATAATACTGTCCAACACTAATCCTTTTTGTATACCCAATGATTTCAAATTTATAATCTAAATCCACAATTGTTCTGGTGTTAAAAATCATAAGTCCTTGGTAGTTAAAGGTCTTATTCTCTAAAAACTTATTAAGTCTATTAATCTCTTGGTTGGTTAACATTATTATAAATATATTTAGTTGTCTTTAATGTTCGTTTTTACTATACTTTAATTATGGAATTATTAAACACTCACCCAATCAAAAAATCCGACTTAGGGTTTCATGGTAACCTATTTGGGGGTAAGTTATTAGCTTGGATTGATGCAGCTGCGGCAGGATACTCAATGCAACTATGTGATTCGCCAAGAATGGTTACCGTCTCAATTGATAAATGTAACTTTGAGAAACCCGCAAGGGAAAGTCAATTATTAAAAATTTATGGGTTCCCAACGGAAGTTGGTAATACCTCAGTTACCCTTTATATGGAGGCACGAGCTCACAATGTGTATACAGGTAAACAAATATTAGTTCTAAAAACACATATTAAATTTGTCCATATTGATGAAGAAGGTAACCCAATTCCAATCGGAGAAAAAGGTAAAAATAGAATTAATCAATTAATTGAATTAAATACAATAAAAAATGATGAATAAAAAATTTGACTTCAAAGACATTACGTTAGTTCCTGAAACTATCTCCTCAATCAATAGTCGTTCACAAATTGACATTTTTACCGAGGACAATAAATTACCAATTTTTGTATCCCCGATGGACACTGTAGTTGATGATGAAAATTACAATTTATTCTTAGATAAAAAATTGGAGGTCTGTTTACCTAGATTTCAACGAGGTAATAATACATTTTCGTCAATTTCATTAGATGAATTTGAATATGTGCTTGAATGGTATGGTAACGATGAATCAGACGAGGAGATTAATATTCTCGTAGATATCGCAAATGGTCATATGGTAAAATTATATGACCTATGTAAAAAGTTTTGTGAAATTAGAACAAATCCAAAACATAAACTGATTGTTGGTAATATCGCAAACCCAAAAACCTATGAAAAGTTTGCAGAACTTGGTGTTGATTTTATTCGTGTGGGTATTGGTGGTGGTAGTGGTTGTTTAACATCAGCAAATACCGGTGTTCATTACCCAATGGCGTCATTAATTAACGAATGTTATCAACTCAAAAAAAATGGTGGATATACAACTAAGATTATTGCCGATGGTGGGTTCAGAAATTATGACGATATTATTAAATCGTTAGCTCTTGGTGCGGATTATGTTATGTTAGGTGGAGTATTAAACAAAACATTAGAGTCTTGTTCTCCAACTAAATTATTCAAATTGATTACATTGTCTGATGAGCATTCTTTATATCTTTGGAAAACCTTCCCAAAAACTAGGAAGTATTTTTATAAAGAATTTAGAGGAATGAGCACTAAAGAAGTCCAAAGAAAGTGGGGTAAAAAGAACCTAACAACGTCTGAAGGAATTGTTAAATATAATCAGGTAGAATATACTTTAGGGTCTTGGATTGACAACTTTAAGGATTATTTAAAGTCAGCAATGTCCTACACAAATTCATCTACTCTTGAGGAGTTTAAAGACTCTGAATTTATTTTCATAACTGAGAACGCGTTAAAAAGATTTAATAAATAACTAACATATTTAATCTTGTGAAAAATTATTCTAAAATATTATATGACATATATGTCAGAGTCTATTTAACTACAATTAAAGTTACCGAAATACTTAAAATTTTCCTATAATTCACTATCTATTACCATTATAATCCCTTATCTTTGTTGTATGAAAAAAATACTGTATATTGTTAGAGGGATTCCGGGTTCAGGAAAATCAACTTTTGCCAAAAAATTAGTTGGTGAAGACTTTTTAGTTTGTGAGGCGGACAAATATTTTATTGATAAAGAAACGGGTGAATATAAATTTGACGTTTCTAAAATCAAAAATGCTCATAAATTCTGTCAAGATAGGGTGGAAACTTATATGAAGGATTCATTAGTAAATGACCAATTTTATCGAGAAATCGCGGTATCTAATACGTTCACACAAGAGTGGGAAATGGAAATCTATTTCAAATTAGCGAAACAATATGATTATACTGTTTTTACGGTGATTGTCGAAAATCGTCATGGTGGGGTAAATCAACACGGAGTTCCTGAAGATAAGATTCAATTAATGAAAGATAGGTTTGAAATAAAATTATAAAGACATGGAAAAATCATCAAAAATATTATGGTTGATACTATTAGTGTCAAGAATCTATATCACATATAAATTAATTACTTTATTATATTTAACTCTATTAAATCCTGTTGAATATCCGATGGATAAATTAACTTGGTGGGGTTATTTATTGTTATTTGATATTTGGTTACAACTCGTGTTACCACCAATGGAAAAGAATAAAGAAGATTAATTTTTTTTATAACCCCATCGAAAAACCCACAAATCTTTACTTTATGGGATGTAAGATAAATTCAGATGAATAATTCAGAATAAATGAATATTTATAAATAAAGAAATTTCAAATGAAAAAAATTACTATAGACGAGCAAAAACTTCGTAAAATAATTAGACAACATATTTTAGAAGAACAACGCATCGAACCTAAAAAAGACGGTGAACAAAAACAAAGATGTGTTCCTGAGAATGTTATCCCATTAGACCATATTGTTGGTCCTTCTAAGAACTTTAAAAACTACACTTCAAGTCTCTATAAAAGAGACGGTGGAATTAACGGTATGGTCGATACTTTAGATATGTTAAAAACATTAAGACTTCATGACGTTAATGATGGTGGAGAACATTTATCATATAACCTAATGAACCATATCAACGGTTTTAGAAATAAGAATTATCATGATGAGACAAACAACGAATGTATTAAAGCAATGGATAAGGTAATTGAATTATACAAAGAAAATGAGCACGGAGAAGAATTGGTTAAGGATATTGAAAAAGTATTAAAACATTCAGACCCAACACCAAGAGCTAAAGAATATTTAAAGAGATGTTTAACATTAGTAAAAGAAAAATAATCCTCGAAAGAGGGCTTTTTGGACCGTTATCGTTATGATAACAAAATTAAGGGGGAAGTTCGCTACTACCCCTTTTTTTATGCGAAGATGAATAATAGGGATAAATTGATAAAAGTATATATTTATTAATAAAAAAGTTATGAAAAAATTCTTTAATCAATTGTTTTGTGATAACAATTCAATCAACGAAAAATCTGTAGTTGGGTTTATGGCATTTATTATGATGTCTCTATTCGCTTGTGCGGATATCGTTACAGGTTTTTTAGGTAAACCGTTAGTTATTAACGAGTTTATCTTTAACTCATTCCTTATCTTAGTGTTAGGTTCATTTGCTATCGGTTCTGTTGACAAATTTGTCCACAAGAAACATGGTAGTGATGATTCTGAAACACCAAGTAACGAAGAAGTTGTAAACTAATTTAAACCCCTCAAATGAGGGGTTTTTTTATTGTAAGAATTTAATAATCTTCTCTTTAATGCCATATTGTTTAATCCCCTCACTACTACTAGGTGTATGGACAAAATTCTCCAGTCCCCACTTTAAATTACCTGATATATCACCATACCTCGCCGACATATCTAAATCATCAATCGCAACCCAATGAGTAACTTCAGGATGTTCGTATAACCACACACCAATTTCGTGAGCTCTTGTTTCTTCCAAATCAGTATTCGGATGAAAATATTTTAAATTGGGGGATAAACTATTTGTTGTCAAACCTATTGGTTTTTTAATAATTCCTTGTGAAAGGTAATATTCACCAATTTCCTCTAATGTTGCGTGATGTCTCCAATCAGATGAAACAACAATCTCCGCACCTGTCTTTTCTAAAATGTCGTTTAAAACTTTAATCGCCTTTTTATTAAAATTATCAAAACGGAATTCCACCGGCACGTTTTTGACAATCGGATTAGGATTCGAATAAGCTTTCGTTTTTTTAAATCGACTACCCCATTCTGAATACAAACAGATGACACCATCGTTATCTAAAAATATTACTTTCATATTATTTAATTTCAAATGCGTTTAATATAACACGTTTTAGTTTTTTAGCATCTTCTTTATTACCAATCACAACACCATCTTTAATAGTGAACGCGTGTCCTTTAACCAATATGAAAAATGTGCCGGCAGGGTTCTGTTTTGTAAACGTGCCAACGGTCATGCTTCTCATAACAAATCCTTCTTTTGTTTTAACCTTATATCTCAATGAGTAGTTATTAAGACCGTCTTTTTTTTCACCCAATCGTTTAACCTTTTTATAGTTTACTTGTATCTTATTTACTACAAGACCCATCATACTATTGACAGTATGAAATGTCCCTTGTCTATCGACACGATTAAACTTCTCTTTAACGAACTTATGTGCTTTGTCATATTGTAGGTCAAAGCAAGATGCGAATGCTCTAACAACACAATCATTAATCTCCCCTTTGGCAATTATAGAATCACTATAACCGATTATTCCTTCAGATGTCATACAATATGGTAACTCGTTCTTCATACCTCAAAGATACAAAAAAAATCGATATAAACAAAAAACCCCTAAAAATAATTCAGGGGTTTTTTGACAATGTGGATTAGGTTACTTATTATTCACCTCTTCAAATTCGACATCGGAACCATTAAATTCCACATCACCTGTTTGGTCATTAACCTGGTCATACAGGTCCTGTGAAATCTTTTGGAATTTTAGATTCACCTCATCAACTAATGATTTGGATAATTCTACGTCCTTTTTACTGTGAGCCTCTTTTAATTTTTCAAGAGTTGACGTTATCTCAGACTTTTGTTCTTCGGATATTTTACCTTCCAAATCAGTTAACGATTTTTCAACGTTAAAAATTGTGCTGTCTGCGATATTAATTGCGTCAGCATCTTCTTTTGCTTTTTTATCAGACTCAGCATTAATTTCGGCCTCCTTTTTCATTTTTTCAATCTCCTCTTTAGATAATCCTGAAGAAGATTCAATTCTAATTGATTGTTGTTTGTTTGTTGCTTTATCCATTGCCGAAACATTTATAATACCGTTAGTATCAATATCAAAAGTAACTTCAACTTGAGGAACACCTCTCATCGCAGGTGGTAAGCCATCTAAATGGAATCTACCAATAGTTCGGTTATCTCTAACCATACTCCTTTCTCCCTGCAAAACGTGAATTTCAACTGACGGTTGATTATCAACTGCCGTTGAGAATACCTGTGACTTCTTAGTTGGAATCGTGGTATTTGATTCAATTAGTTTTGTGAATACTCCACCCATTGTTTCAATACCCAAAGATAATGGTGTTACGTCTAATAACAATACATCTTTTACGTCTCCCGCTAATACACCACCTTGGATTGCCGCACCAAGAGCGACCACCTCATCAGGGTTAACTCCTTTTGAAGGTTCTTTACCAAAGAACTTTTTAACCGCATCTTGTATTGCCGGGATTCTTGTTGTTCCACCAACAAGGATAACCTCATCAATATCAGAAACCTTAAGTTTTGCATTTTTCAATGCCGTTTTACAAGGTTCAATGGTTCTTTTAATTAAGTCGGCAGAAAGTTGTTCAAACTTTGCTCTCGTTAATGTTTTTACCAAGTGTTTTGGTCCAGTTGCATCGGCACTTAAATAAGGTAAGTTGATTTCTGTCTGAGGAGATGAAGATAATTCAACCTTTGCTTTCTCAGCACCTTCTCTTAACCTTTGTAATGCCATAGCGTCTTTTGAGATATCTAAACCACCATTATCGTTCTTGAATTCCTCAACCAAGAAATCAATAATGACTCTGTCAAAGTCATCACCACCTAAATGAGTATCCCCATCGGTAGATAATACCTCAAACACCCCATTACCAAGGTCTAATATAGATACGTCATGTGTACCACCTCCACAGTCAAATACAACGATTTTCATGTCTTTTGACATCTTATCAAGACCATACGCCAACGCCGCGGCGGTAGGTTCATTGATTATACGTCTAACAGTTAATCCAGCAATTTCACCAGCTTCTTTAGTCGCTTGACGTTGTGCATCGTTAAAATACGCAGGTACGGTAATGACCGCCTCAGTAACTTCAGTCCCCAAATAATCTTCAGCGGTTTGTTTCATCTTTTGAAGAATCATTGCCGAAATTTCTTGTGGTGAATACAATCTATCTTCTATAGATACTCTTGGTGTGTTCCCGTCACCTTTAACTAATTTATACGGAACTCTACCAACCTCACCTTTACTTTCGTCAAATGTTAAACCCATAAATCGTTTGATTGAGTAAACCGTTTTTTCAGGGTTTGTTACCGACTGTCTTTTTGCAGGGTCTCCGATTTTTCTTTCACCACCATTAATGAATCCGACAATTGAAGGGGTGGTTCTTTTTCCTTCACTGTTTGTAATAACGACAGGTTCTCGTCCTTCCATGACCGTTACGCACGAATTTGTAGTTCCTAAATCTACTCCTATTATTTTTCCCATGTGTTTTGATTTTTTATAATTATAATTTAATTTTATTATGGAATCAAGTCCATACTATTACATTAAATTACGTGCCAAATTAATTAACCTGACACAATGACCTACTTTACTGACAAAATGTCATAATTAATTGAATTAGACTGACAAAATAGGTTAATCAGGGGATAACGAATATAGTTTGATGAATCTTCTTTTCAGTTGTTTACCAGCATTGTTGATTCTTGCTTGAAATCCTTTCATTAAACCCAAAATATGACTAGATTTTTCAATCCTCTTATTTGGTTGTAATTTCTGATATTTTAACTGTTTGTAGTAATCGGTTATAAACCAAATATAAAGATTTTTCATTATAGACACAATACTGTCGGGTTTTTGGTTTTCAATTTTTTCAATTAAGGTATCGAACATAACATCAGCGTTAAATTTTTCCATAACTTCCGCTGCCATATAATATCGGTGTTTTTTAAATTCTTCAAAGGGCATTCTCAATCTAACCCCATACATTTCTTGCACCATTGCTCTCATTTCATAAGGTTCGGAAAAATATACCATTTGAATAAATTCACTCCAAACTTCGAATATATCTTTTGGGATATTGTAGTTTTTACCACCTGAATGACTTAACGCACTATTAATATTCCCTAACCCACTTAAAGACCTTTTATAAAATTCTAACATATGATTACACTCATGTGAAATACTATCGATTAAATCAGACATTAAATCATCAATATACTCTTCCGTAAAATCTTTTCTAATATAAACATCCAAATCAAATTTAGCATTTAATGTGTCGTCAAGTTCTGATAATATGTGTTTTGGTAAATCTTTACTTGGTCTCTTTATAAAAGAATATTTCCCAACTTTAGACTCTATCTGTTCCGCACCTCCACCAGTACTAAATTTATAGGGCATCTGACTATTACTTTTGACATAGAGATTTAAGTCAATTCTAATCTCCTCAATTGGAAATTCAAGGTAACTCTCGAGGTCTTGTTTCCACACTCTCGATAAATCTTTAAGTCCAATCACCAACTTTTGTTTACCAGGTTGCTTATGTTTTGTAAAGTCAATTACAATAGGTCTTGTTTTTTCATAAATTAAGTTAGCATAATCCACGGAAGCTCTGGAAACCCCCATGTCTTCATTAATAAGTTTGGTATATTGGGATTCGTTTACAATAATTTTCATATTAATAAATATACTAAAAAATTATTACAAGTGTTTATTTTTAAAACTTTATCACTATTTATTTAAAAGTATGAAAACAAATAAAAATAATAAATCATAACAAAA
>Ga0209596_1001397_pt1 | contig 20800 bp, 14 predicted proteins | sample M_130807_MF_Meta_FD_187314 | JGI IMG/M metagenome (GOLD analysis project Ga0209596, IMG submission 187314) | Freshwater microbial communities from Lake Montjoie, Canada to study carbon cycling - M_130807_MF_MetaG (SPAdes) (version 2) | ecosystem: Environmental > Aquatic > Freshwater > Lake...
GGTGCGGTATTAATTGGTATTGCATTAGCTGCCACAATTCAAGTTCTAACTGGTTTCTTTACCGAGGTTGGAAAGCGACCAGTAAATGATGTAGCAGCCTCCTCTAAAACAGGGGCAGCAACTGTAATTCTTGCCGGCATCTCAGTTGGTTTTGAATCTGCTGTTTACTCAGCTCTTTTAATTGCAGCTGCTGTTTATGGCGCATTTTTATTAGGTGGTGGCTCAATTGTTTTATCACTCTTTGCAGTCTCACTTGCCGGAACTGGATTACTTACAACAGTAGGTGTAATTGTGGCAATGGATACCTTTGGCCCTATCTCAGATAACGCACAAGGCATTGCTGAGATGAGTGGAGATGTTAAGGGTGAGGGAGCAAAGATTCTTACATCTTTAGATGCAGTAGGTAATACTACTAAAGCGATTACAAAAGGAATTGCAATTGCAACCGCTGTCCTTGCAGCGACTGCTTTGTTTGGCGCGTTTACCGATGCAATCAAACTTGCTGTACTAGATGCTGGTAAAAATGTTGCAGATCTTGGTATTGAGTTTAACGGCGTACTAGATGTTGCAGATCCACGTAACTTAGTTGGATTAATTATTGGCGCAGCTGTGGTATTTATGTTCTCAGGTCTTGCAATTAACGCAGTATCTAGGGCAGCAGGAGCTGTTGTAGTTGAGGTACGTGAGCAATTTAGAAAGTATCCAGGAATTATGACTGGCAAGGTAAAGCCTGAGTATGGCCGGGTAGTAGATATCTGTACTCGTGACTCACTTCGTGAACTTGCCACCCCAGGATTGCTTGCAGTGATGGCACCAATCGCAGTTGGCTTTGGTTTAGGTGTTGGCGCACTCGGTGCATACCTTGCAGGCGCAATTGGAACTGGAACCTTAATGGCGGTATTTCTAGCTAACTCAGGAGGTGCCTGGGATAACGCTAAGAAGATGATTGAGGATGGCTCATATGGGGGCAAAGGCAGTGATGCTCACAAAGCAACTGTGGTGGGAGATACTGTTGGTGATCCATTTAAGGACACAGCAGGACCTGCGATTAATCCATTAATTAAGGTAATGAACTTAGTTGGATTGTTAATAACTCCAGCAATTGTCGGCTTTGCCTTAGATAATAATCAAAGGATGAGTAAGTTGATTGCATTACTTGCTACAGCGGCAATTATTTTTGCGTTAATTCGCAACCGCCGCCGAGCAACTGCAATCGCTTAACTTTTCTTATCTTCCCCAATTAGCTTAAGAAGGAAATACTTTGGGTACAAAGTTAGTAATTGTCGAGTCTCCCGCTAAGGCGCGCAAAATTGGCTCCTTTTTAGGGGATGAGTATGTGGTTGAAGCCTCTGTTGGCCATATCCGCGATCTACCACAACGCGCTGCTGATATTCCAAAAGAGTTTAAAAAATTTGCTTGGGCAAAAGAGGGTGTAAATATTGAAGAGGAGTTCGCACCACTTTATGTAATTAATCCAGATAAAAAATCAAAGGTGGCAGAGTTAAAAGAGTTGATGAAAGATGCTGATGAATTAATTCTGGCAACAGATGAGGACCGTGAGGGTGAAGCAATCGCTTGGCATTTAATTGAAGTATTGCGTCCAAAGATTCCAATTCGGCGAATGGTTTTTCATGAAATCACAAAAGATGCAATTCAAAAAGCTGCGAAGGAAACCCGCGATTTAGATTATCGATTAGTTGATGCCCAAGAGACCAGACGTGTTTTAGATCGTCTTTATGGCTACCGGCTTTCCCCGGTTTTATGGAAAAAAGTTATGCCAAGAATCTCTGCTGGACGTGTGCAGTCGGTTGCAACTAGATTAATTGTTGAACGCGAACGTGAGAGAATGGCATTTATTTCCTCTGGTTGGTGGGATTTGGCAGCAGCTTGTGTACCAGGCTTTAGTGCAAGATTATTATCACTCGATGGCAAAAGAGTTGCGGCCACAAATGATTTTGATTCAAATGGTGGAATTAAAGAAAAATCTGCGACAAATATTTTATTACTTGATGAAGCAGCAGCCCGTGAGTTAGTTCAATCTCTTAAAGGTCAATCTTTAGTTGTTAAATCATTAGAGGAATCTCCTAGAACTGAGCGACCAAAGGCACCATTTACTACCTCAACAATGCAACAAGATGCCGGATCTCGTCTTGGTTGGGGTGCGCAATTAACAATGCGAATAGCCCAACGTCTTTACGAAAATGGTTACATCACCTATATGCGTACTGACTCAGTAACTCTTTCCTCCTCCTCAATAGCAGCCGCAAGATCATCTGCCCAAGCTTTATATGGCAAAGAGTTTGTGCCGACTACCCCAAGAGTTTATGAAGGTAAAACAAAAAATGCCCAAGAGGCACATGAAGCAATCCGGCCAGCGGGTGAATCATTTAGAACACCAGGTGAGTTAGCACCTGAGCTATCAAGAGATGAGTTTGCACTTTATGATCTAATCTGGAAAAGCACAATTGCATCCCAAATGTCGGACGCTAAGAAGCAACAGATGCGAGTTGATTTTGATGTTAAAACAAAAACTGGCAGTGATGCGATATTTCGTGCTAATGGTTCAGTACTTGTATTTGCCGGATTTCTTGCAGCTTATGAAGATATTGTTGAAGAAAAAGCAGATACTGAAGAGGTTGATCGCAGATTGCCGGCGATGAGTGTCGGCGAAAAGATTGCGGTAAGTGAATACAGCTGTGAGGGGCATGAAACCAAGCCACCAGCCAGATATACCGAACCAACCTTGGTTAAAAAGCTAGAAGAGTTAGGTATTGGACGTCCTTCAACATTTGCATCAATTATGCAGACAATTCAAGATCGGGGATATGTTGCAAAACGCGGAAGAGCTTTAGTTCCAACATTTCTAGCCTTCTCAGTTACCGGATTGCTTGAGCAACACTTTACAAAGTTAATTGATTACGAATTCACCGCCTCAATGGAGGAGGATTTAGATCGAATTGCAAATGGTGAAGAGGAAAGAGTTGCTTGGCTGACTAAGTTTTTCTACGGTACAGAAAATAATCCAGGGTTAGCTGATTTATCTGCGGATCTTGGCGCTATTGATGCTCAAGCAATTAACACCATGAAGATGGGTGAAGATATTGAGATCAGAGTTGGCAGATTTGGTGCATACCTGCAACAAGGCCAAGGGGATGAACGAAAGTTTGCAAATATTCCAGAGCAAATGGCACCTGATGAATTAACACTTCCTATTGCAATTGAATTACTTGCTAAACCATCAGGTGAGCGAAAGTTAGGAACAGACCCTGAGACTGGCTTAGAGGTTATTGCTAAATCTGGACGCTTTGGTGCATACATTACTGAAGTTTTTCCAGAGGAGATTGTTGTAGAGGGTACTAAAAAGAAAAGAAAAAAGAAAGATGCACCAAAACCAAAGACTGCATCATTACTTTCAACAATGTCACTAGATACTGTTGATCTATCAGATGCACTTCGTTTGTTATCTCTACCAAGATCCCTAGGTTCATATCAAGATGAAATAATCACTGTTCAAAATGGTAGATACGGTCCTTATATGAAACATGGCGCAGATTCACGAACTCTTACCAGTGAGGATCAATTGTTTTCAATTGGCTTAGAAGAGGCAATTGAGATCTATAAACAACCAAAGGTTAGAAGACGTGGTGTTGCAAAACCACCACTTAAAGAGTTAGGTAAAGATCCGCAAACAGAGCGTGAAGTAATTGTTAAAGATGGCAGATTTGGTGTTTATGTTACTGATGGTGAAACAAATGCAACACTGCGAAGAGGCGATGCAGTTGAGTTATTAACATTAGAGCGAGCACTTGAATTACTGGCCGGACGTCGTGCTTGGGAGATTGAAAATCCCGGCAGTTCAAAAAAGAAAGGCAAGCGAGCTAAGAAAAGCGCACCGACCCTGACTGAGAAAACTGTTAAGGGTGCCGGTGCTAAAAAGCGGGCCAAAAAGGCTGCTACTGGTGTTGGAAATGCACCAAAGTAAGCGTCATTAGGCGCAAGTAGACTTACAACATGTCACTGCCATTTCCAGCGGCTCCCGCGCAATCTGAATCTAGAAGTGTGCTTGCGATTCCAGCATTTAGAAAACTTTGGCAAGCAATGGCATTCTCATCTTTTGGTGATTGGTTAGGACTTTTGGCATCAACAGCCCTTGCCCAGCAATTAGCTGGCGGTGATTATGCAAAGGCAAACTTTGCAATCGCGGGCGTATTTATTGTCAGATTACTTCCGGCAGTAATTCTCGGGCCATTTGCCGGCGTAATTGCAGATCGATTTGATCGCAGAAAATTGATGATTATCTGCGACATCTTAAGATTTTCGCTCTATCTTTCAATTCCAATTATTGGTAATTACTTCTGGTTGTATACCGCATCAATTCTGGTTGAGGTTGTCACCTTATTTTGGTCACCAGCTAAAGAGGCATCTGTTCCAAACTTAGTTCCAAAATTAAAGTTAGAAAGTGCTAACCAGGTTTCATTACTGGCTGCCTACGGCACAGCACCGATTGCCGCAATTGTCTTCTCAACCCTTGCTCTCTTTACTGGGGCTATAAATTCGGTAATTGGAAACACAACCCCAGCATCAGCTGCTGACTTCGCACTTTATTTAAATGCAATCAGTTTCGCTTTTTGTGCTTACACAGTTTGGCGTTTAAAAGAGATTCCATCTGGGCCTGGCAAAAAATTACAACAGCTCTCTCTTGGAAAATCTCTATGGGACGGGTTTTCATTTATTAAAGAATCTAAAGTTATCCGGGGTTTAATCTTTGGAATGCTTGGCGCTTTTTTTGCAGCAGGCGCAGTAATTGGTTTAGCAAGAACCTTTGTCAGCGATCTACAGGCTGGTGAAGCTGCATACGGTATTTTATTTGGCGCAGTATTTTTTGGGTTAGCGTTAGGAATTTCATTTGGCCCAAAGGTATTTGCCCAATTTTCTAGAAGAAGATTATTTGGCATTTCACTTACAGTTTCAGGCTTATTTTTAGTTACACTTTCTTTGGTTTTAAACCTTGTGTTGGCAATCTTTATCACCATTATCTTGGGTATTTTTGCTGGAATCTCATGGGTAACTGGATTTACCATGCTTGGGATGGAGGTTGAAGATGAGGTACGCGGGCGCACCTTTGCTTTCGTTCAATCACTTATCCGGGTTTCACTTGTCCTTGTTCTTGCAGTTGCACCATTAATCGCCGCAGCAATTGGCCGCCATACATATACATATAAATCAACAACTCTTACATATAACGGTGCGGCATTTACAATGTTTTTTGCTGGCTTAATTGCAGTAACTGTTGGCGTTGCTTCCTATCTACAAATGAGAGATCGTCCAAACGTTTCATTGTTAAGTGATATTAAGTCAGCATTTCGTGGCGAGTTAGGTGCAATAACTGGTCAGGTTACTAATGGAGTATTTATCTCATTTGAAGGTGGTGAAGGTTCAGGTAAATCAACTCAAACTAAATTATTAAAAGAGTGGCTAGAAAAAAATAGTGAAACTGTGTTATTAACCCGGGAACCAGGCGGTACACCTCTTGGTAATCAATTACGAGATATTTTGCTCGATAACAAAACTGGAGTTATTTCACCACGGGCTGAAGCACTTATGTACGCAGCAGATAGGGCTCATCATGTATTTTCAACAATTAGACCAGCACTTCAAAGAGGTGAGATTGTAATCTCTGATCGTTACTTCGATTCCTCAATTGCATATCAAGGCGCTGGCAGAGTTTTACTTCCGGCAGAAGTTGCACGAATATCACGGTGGGCAACAGAATCCCTAACACCAACCCTTACCGTTATTATGGATTTACCAGCTGAAATTGGCTTAGGTAGATTGCAATCAACTGATCGGTTAGAGAGTGAGCCATTAGCTTTTCATGAAAGAGTGCGACAAGAGTTTCTAAATCTTGCTTACCAAGATCCAGAGAGATTTTTAGTAGTTGATGCCTCATTAAGTATTGAGCAAATACACCAAGTTATTATTGAAAGAGTCTCGACAATTAAAGCCTTGAAAAGAAATCAAAAGCAGCAATGAGTGTTTTTAGTTCACTAATTGATCAAAGCGAAGTTATTAATGTTTTACAAGAAGCAGTTAAATCATCAAAAAATAAGGGTGATCAAACTCAAGCAATGACTCATGCCTGGTTATTTACCGGCCCACCAGGCTCTGGCAGATCAAACGCCGCAATAGCATTTGCCGCTGCCTTAGTTTGTAAAGATGGAGGCTGCAGTAAATGTGTTGATTGCATGTCAACAATCACTGGTTCACACGCTGATGTTGAATTAATTAAAACTGAAGGCTTATCAATAAAAATAGATGAGATAAGAGATTTAATAAGCAGGGCTTCATGGGCTCCATCAGTTGCAGCTTGGCGAGTGGTGGTAATCGAAGATGCTGATCGGTTAACTGACTCAGCTGCGAACGCTTTACTTAAAGTAGTAGAAGAGCCTGGGCTTAGAACCGTTTGGTTACTTTGCGCACCAACTCTTACCGATGTTCTACCCACAATTAGATCAAGATGTCGCCACCTTTCACTGCGCACACCATCTACTAAAGCAATTACTAAATTATTAATGGAACGAGATTCAATAGATGCCACTACTGCTGAATTTGTTGCTAAAGCATCTGGCGGCCATATTGGTCGAGCCAGGAGATTAGCGACAGATCCAAAGGCAAAAGAAAACCGAAAAAATATTATGAAATTACCATTCACAATTAAAGATATTGCAACTGCTTTTAAAGCTGCGCAGAATTTAGTAGAGGCAGCAAAAGCTGATGCACTAGCTGACTCTGAAGTAAAAGATGAATTAGAAATTTCTAAACTAAAAGAGGCATGGGGCGGCAGTGGATCAAAATTAGCTGCTGGTGGTTCAAAAGCTGTTAAAGATTTAGAGAAGGAACAAAAATCTCGCTCTACTCGGATGGTAAGGGATTATCTTGACCGAGCCTTATTAGATCTTTCAACTTTATATCGAGATGTTTTACTTGTTCAATCAGGATCAAGTGATTCACTTATAAACGATGATCTAAAAACTGAAATTAGTAAGCTTGCAGCTAATGAGGGTCCGGAGCGGACACTAAAGAAGATCGAAGCAATTTTGAAAACTAGGAGGAATTTGGCACAAAATGCTGCCCCCTTGCTACTAATTGAAGCCCTAATGTGTGAACTGCGTTAAAGAAGTGGTAATTAGCACCCACAAAGGTAAGGCAAAATACTCTCATGCGTCTTGACCATGTTTCATATGTAGCATCCCATGACCAGATCTCTGATGTAGTCAATCGGATTGGTTCACAAATTGGAACCGCGTTTATTGACGGCGGAATTCATCCAAAGTTTGGAACACGAAACTTCACAGCTCCATTATTGAACGGGCAGTACATTGAAGTTGTATGTGCGCTCGATCACCCAGCAACAGAGACCACACCGTTTGGAAGAGCTGTCAAGAAAAAATCCGAAGAAGGTGGGGGTTGGTTAACATGGGTTTTAGCAACAGAAGATATAAGTTCAATTGAAAAAAGAATTGGCCGCAACTCTGTAAATGGACAACGACGAAAACCAGACGGAAGTGAGTTGTCATGGGAACAAATTGGAATACTAAATGTTATTGATGATGCACAACTTCCATTTTTTATTAAATGGACAAGTGGGATCCATCCGTCAAAGGACGGACATCCAGTTGCTAAAATATCAAAAGTTAATATTAACGGCGAGTTAAGTAACTTAGATTCTTGGATTGGGATGAGTACCATTACAAATTTTCCAGAAATAAAAGTATCGAATGGAAAAAACGAAACTAGTTCAGAGCCAGGAATATTTTCAATCGAAATAGCAATGAAAGAAGAAATAATTTTAATTAATTAATGTCTACGTGATCCGGTATATTTATTAATTTCTTTGAGCAAACCAGATTCATCTCTATTTTTAATTTGTAAAATTAATTCTTGAGAAGAATTAAGCTCAGTAGTTAGATTAGTATAAGTTATTCTTGAGTCTGATGTTGGGTAAGAAATTTCTGATTTTGAAAGTAATACTTCAGAAGTTTTTTCACCATCTCTTAAACCAGTGATAATTATTGGAGATCTAAGGCCAATGACTTTTTGAAGATTTTCAATCACAAATTCCAGTGATACTGGTTCCCCCATATCGAAAATGTGTACGTCCCCTGCGTTCAATAATGAGGATTTTAAAGTTAGATGCGCTGCCTCCTCAATTGACATAAAAAATCTATCTATCTTTCTGTCAGTAAGAGTAATCGGTTTATTATTTTGAATTTGATATATAAATGTCTCTATCACAGAACCTCTAGAGTTAAATACATTTCCAAAGCGGCAAGATGTAAATCCAGAATAAATTTCATTCCTAAAACTCGCAACATATAACTCAGCAAGTTTTTTTGTGAATCCTAATACGCTCGTGTATTCAGCAACTTTATCCGTTGAAACATTAATAAATTTATTAATTCCTTTCTCAATTGCAACTTCAACTAAATTTGCGGTGCCAAAAACATTCGTTAAAAGTGCTTCTCTCGGCTGTCGTTGAAGTGCACTTAAATGCTTCAGAGCAGCAGCGTGGATAATCAAAGTCGGCTTAAAAATGGAAATACATTGACGAATACCTTCAACATCTCGTAAATCCAAGAGCTCTATTTGGGGTTGATCAAACAAAGCGGTCGAGTTCAACTTTAATGATAAAGAATGCAGAGAGCCTTCATCTCGATCAGTAGCTAAATAATTAAGCCCATCAATGCGTGATAAAAACTCAATTATTTTTGACCCAATACTTCCACCAGCGCCCGTTACTAAGACTCTTTCTTTTGTGAGTTTCTCTACCTGGTCTATTTGAAAAACAGTGGATCTCGGCTGTCTGCCAATAATTGATTGGAAATTGATCTCTGAAAAATTCATGGTATTAACTTACTAACTATTCAATATCTTTAGATATATCTCTTCATGCTTTTTTGTAAATATTTCAGAAGTAAATAAGTTATTAGTTTGCTTTTTTGCATTCGCACCAATTTTATTCATTAGTGATCTATCTTCAAATAAAAGTGAAATCGCATCTGAAATATCATCTTCGTTAGAGTCTACCAGAACGCCCGTTTCCCCATTTGAAATAAATTCAGTAACTCCACCAACTTTCGTTGATATTGTTGGTTTTCCATACCAGCCCGCTTCCGCAATAACCATTCCAAATCCTTCATTCTTACTAGTCAACAAAAGTATGTCAGACGCTGCTAAGAAATTACTAACATTAGTTTTCCAACCAACCAACTTAATGTCTAACTTATTATTTGAAATATACTCCTGTACGGATGTAAATAGCTCACCGTCACCAACCATTATCATCGTAAATTTTTTATTAGTTTTATTTTTTAAAGTAGAAAAACTTTGCGCAGCTAGCATTGGATTTTTTACGTTTGTGAACCTACCAATCCAACAAATTAGGTTAGCATCTTTAGATATTCCCAGCTCATTCCGTGCTACATCAGATTCGATATTTGGTAATTTACGAATTCCAGGTGAAACTACTTGCCAATTTTTTTCTTTACCTACCCCGTAATTAAGCAAATCAATTTTTACTTGCATGGAATCTGCAATTAACAAATTTGTTCCCCAAGCCAAAACTCTCTCAATGGTCACTATAAGAAAAGAGATAAGCGCAGAAAAGTATCCATAGAGTAAATGACCATGGTAAGTATGAATAATTAGTGGTTTGTTTCTTAAACTCAAAGAAGAGAGTCGACCAATTAGTCCCGCTTTAGCAGTGTGAGTATGAACAATGTCGGGACTTAAAGACTTTAAAATTTTACGCATTTCTATAAATGTTATTAAATCCTTAAATACCCCAACCGATCGTTTTAAGTTTCGCAAGTAAATAACTTTGCCTTCAAAATTAGTTTGCTTCAAAAGATCTGTTTCATTATCTTCACAATTACCGGTAATCAAAACATGTTCAAACTTATTTTTATCTAAGTTTTCCATGTATCCAATAAGTAATGAAGCTACTCCACCAACGTTCATGCGTGACACTACTGTTACAATCTTAACCATGAGAAATATTATACCAATTTTATATCGAGGTAGACCGTGACCGAAGATAATATAAGAATTAATTTTGAGTTGACTGGCGGTATTGGCAATCAATTATTTCAATATTCAGCTGCAAAATATTTTGAGATTAAAAAGGGAGTAAAAGTGGTCTTTATCAATCAGGTTAATAATGACTTTAAGAATATAAACTATAATCCTATAAATAAACTTTTTAAAGAAATTCAATTTAAAGAAAACATTTTTTCAAAATCTCACATCACTATCTTTCTTTGGAAGATAGATCGAAAATTAAGTAACAATATATCAATTTATTCAAAAATTAGGAAAATTTATTCGCCTAAAGAAATAGGATTCCTCCAACCTGAACCTGACTTTACAAACGTGATTAAAATTCGCGGCTACTTTCAATCATACAAATATGCCGAAGGCTCAAGAGTCCAGATAATTCGAGCTTTAAATCAGCTACCGATTTCTCCCTGGACAATTAATAAAATGTCTGAAGCATTAAATGTTAAGCCAATTTCAATGCACATAAGGCGAGGAGACTACATTCAGCAGTCTTCGAGGTATGGTCTTTTAGATGAGTCTTATTACTTAAGGGCACTCTCTAAATTAACTAAAAATTCTAAAGAACGGGAAATCTGGATATTTAGCGATGACTTAGACAATGCCTTAGTTGAAAAAATAAGTAATATTTATAAAACTGTATTTATTAATAAGCCAGAGGGTGTCTCTGATCTAGAAGTATTGTTAGTAATGTCAAAGTGCTCCTCCCACGTTATAGCTAATTCAACTTTTTCTTGGTGGGCAGCATATCTTTCTGAATCAAGCAATAATGTCGTAGCGCCAAAACCCTGGACAATTTCTGGTTTGAATCCAAATGAACTACTTCCACCTAACTGGATTACGGTAGATTCTGGATGGTAATTAAAAATTAAATTTACGATAAATAAGCCGTCTTAACTTTTGTTTGATAAAAATTAATACGGTTACAGGGTTTCGAAAAATATAAATCGGATAACTTGAATTGCTAAACCGATTCAACTGTGGAGCCACTTTGTATAACATGTTCATATTTCTCATAAACAGCAAACGTCTTTCTATTGAAAAAGGTAACTTTGAATAATTTTGGTAAGTTCCAGATAATTCATCGAAATTTTGTTTTATAAAATTTATTGGTAGACCATATTTTTGAATTAAAATTAACGTTTTACTTTTTGCTTCTTTTTGTCGTGACCCAGACGTACTTGTGTTTGAAATTCTGTATTTTAATAATACTTCAGGGACAGAAACTAATTTACCCACTCTTGATGCTCTTAGCCATAAGGACAAATCTTCTACGGGGAAATCATCTTCCAAATAACCCCCAGCATCAGTGATTAAATTTTTATTAAAAACTACCCCAGGATGTGGAGTTTGTTGTGAGTAAAGTAAGGAAATAATTGTTGCAAGATTATCTACGGGCGAAGGAATGACTCCCGTTGAAACACCGTTATCTAATACAAGTTCGTAATCACAAAAAATAGCGGCTATACCATCAGCAATAATTGCGCGCTGTTTGTTAATTCTATTCTCTGTGTACATATCATCAACATCAAATCTTGCTATCCATTCATGTGAGCTTTCGACTAGCCCCAAATTAAGTGCTTTGACTATTCCTATTCCTTTAGTTGTGATAATTCTTAGGTTCGGAAAATCTTTTTTAGACAGGTTCAATATTTCTAAAGTATTATCAGTGCTTCCATCATTAATTATAATAACTTCGTCATCTAAAGATGCATTTGAGAATATAACCCGCAAGCTATCAGCTAAATATCTCGAACCATTTTTAACTGGCATTAAGTGAGTTATTTTTACCACAGGTTATTATCGCAGAAACATACAACTTGATCCATATTCTCTACTATCAAGTACAATAAATTTATGGAATTTAACTCTATAAGTCTGAAATCTTCGATGCCTTCACTGGGTGTTTGCATGATTGCAACAAATGCCTATCTTGAAAAATGGTACAAAGTTGCCTTAGATCTTGAGAACACTAACCTTGTTAATTTTAATAAAATAACCATCCACCTTTTCACTGATAAAACTTCCGAAGCAAACGCTTGGGGGAAAGGCCATTTAAAGAGAGTAAATTTAATAACTCATCAAATTTTTTCATGGGGCTGGCCTGAAGCCACACTCTTAAGATATAAATTTTTTAGCGAGAATAAAGAATTGTTTCAAGAAGATATTCTAATGTATTTAGATAGCGATATGAGGATCATTAGTGATTTTTCCACTAAATTAAATTATGATAAATGGAAAAGTGGAATAGCCCTAGTTATACATCCTGGGTTTTTCAGAAACAAAGGCTTCAGAGGTGTATTAGATTATTTTAGTAATCCAAAACTATTGTTTCCATTAATTCATAGAATATTAACTTGGTCAAAAGGATATGGAACCTGGGAAACAAACAAAATTTCATCAGCTTTTGTCCCCAAACATTTGCGGCGTAAATATTTTCACGGGGCTGTGTGGTTTGGTTATCGCAAGCAGTTCTTAAATATGTGCGAACAGCTCTCACTAAATGTGAATAGTGATTTAGCATTTAAATATATTGCAGTTTGGCATGACGAGAGTCATTTGAATAAGTATGCTGCCTATAATAATGTTTACTCATTAGGACCGGAATTCAGTGGCGTCAACAAATACAGAAATTTAAAAAACATTAAATTTCTCATAATAACTGAAGAAAAAAGATTTGGAGAGGGAAGAGCGCCCACAAGCTTTTCAGCAATAGATGTTAAATGATTTAGCGAAGAGAATTATAAATCGAGTACTTAGATTTATTAGGGATAAAGGGTTTTTACTTCCAACAAGACAGTTTGTTAAATTATCTGCAAATAATAATAAGCTTAAATTATTAATTGTTGCGCCAGGGCAAATGACAATTCCTCCTTCTGGTTGGGGGGCAGTAGAAAATATTGTTGTTGAAACTCAAAGCGTTCTTGAAGCAGCGGGATTTGAAGTATGGTTATTGAATTCTAAAAACATAGAAGAATGGAAACAAGCGACACAATTAGAATATAATGTTATTCTTAATCATTCTGATCAAGACTGCTTAAGAATCAAGAAATTATTTCCATCAATCCCGCTCGTGACTATTTCTCACTATGGTTTCGGTGCTTTTGAGGACTCGTGGAATAGAGATTTTAAAAATATTTTAAAAAACATGAGTGTTTCAGAAAAAATTATATGTTTATCTGAAGAAATAAGACAAACTTTTGCCAATCACATTGATTCATCAAAGCTTTTAGTTTCCCCAAACGGGAGTTCTTTTTCTCCAATTATTGGCAGAGATCCAAAAGGCCCACTTGTGTGTGTTGGTAAAGTTGAAAAACGTAAATTTCAATATGAACTTTGGCAAATATTTAAAAATTCCTCAAGAAAAATTGAGTTCATTGGACCAATATCAGATGAAAGAGTTTTAAGAGAATTAAAAACTAATAAAAAAATTAAAGATATTTTTATTGGAGTAAAAAATAAAGAATTTTTAGCAAATAACTTACATTTGTATTCTGGATTAATTTTACCTTCACTCGGAGAAGCTGATGCTTTAGTTTTATACGAAGCACAATTAGCAGGGCTTCCTATATTTGTAACTAAGAAAGGATTAGGCTCACAAAATTCTGATCTTAAATGGATCCATATTATTCCTCAGGTCCCAGAAGTGGCTCAGATTGAAAACTATTTAAATCTTAACGAAACGTCAGCCCATGATATAGCATTATACTCAAAGAAGAATTATTCTTGGTCTGCACGCAGCTCGGTATTAATCGATGAACTTTTACGGCTAGCAAACACTAACTGAGAGATGAGATAAATTGTTTAGTATAAAAAATGGAAATATAAGTAATATCTTTTTTTTATTAAATAAATCTAACCGTCTTAAATTAGTTTTTTTAGCATCTCTTCAAATTATAATTAATCTTCTTGATCTTATAGGAGTCATAATAATAGGTGTAGTAGGTGCGCTATCTGTAAATGGAGTTCAATCAAAAAGACCAGGCACTCGAGTAAACGATTTGTTAGTATTTTTTAAGATGGAAAATTTCACATTTCAGAAGCAAGTAGGAGTGTTAGCGATAGTAGCAACTATTTTATTAGTTACTAAAACTATCTGCTCAGTGATAATTTCTAGAAAAACACTATTTTTTTTAGGTAACCGAAGTGCGGAAATTTCACGGGAAACACTTAATAAGTTACTCTCAAGTTCAATAATAGAAATTCAAAGAGAAGGAACTCAGCAACTAATTTTTAAAATAAACACAGGAATAAGTATTCTAATATTATCTATACTCGGAGCTCTTCTAACTTTAACCGCTGACATATCACTTTTATTTATTTTAGGAATTGGATTATTTTTAATAAATCCTTCTATTGCTGTTACATCAATAGCATTTTTTGGTGTTATTGGGGCAATACTTTACAAGTTAATGCACATTAGGGCTCAGAAGCTAGGGTTACTTGACTACGAAATTTCTGTTGAACAGAACGGAAAACTCACAGAAATTCTCACATCGTACAAAGAAGCCTTTGTTAGGAACCGAATCCCATACTACTCAGAGACGTTGATTAAATTGCAAAAAACCCAGGTAAACGTGTTAGCAGAAAAAACTTTTATGCCAAATATAAGTAAATATGTAATTGAAGTTTCCTTAATTTTAGGAACACTAATTATAAGCTCCGTACAATTTCTTCTACAAGATGCTCCACATGCGATTGCTACACTTTCTATTTTTTTAGGAGCCGGATCAAGAATTGCACCTGCTTCACTTAGAATTCAACAAGCATTAATTCAAATTAAAACAAGTTTAGGAACGAGCCAGCCAACACTTCAATTAATAAATAATTTAAAAAATACTATTCCATTAGAAATGAACATTGCAAATCACCTAGATAGTTACTACGGATTTGTCCCAAAAATATCAGTCGAAAATGTTTTCATGTCTTATTCAAGTAACTCAAAATTTTCATTGAAGGACATAAGTTTAGAAATTGGGCCTGGAGAAAGCGTAGCAATTGTTGGTGCATCCGGGTCAGGAAAAACTACGCTAGTAGATTTGATATTAGGTGTAATTTCGCCAGATAAAGGGTCAATAAAAATTTCAAATCATCAGCCAATAGAAGCCATAAAAAAATGGCCTGGGGCCATTTCATATGTGCCACAAGAAGTTTTGATTGTTAATAAAAGCATAAGAGAAAATATTTGCCTAGGATTTAAAAAAGAAGAGATACCAGAAAATGCAATAGAGAGCGCAGTCTCTAAATCATCTTTAGATGAATTTATAAAATCTCTTCCAGATGGTATAGATACATTAGTTGGTGAGCGTGGATCCGCGCTAAGCGGTGGACAACGGCAACGACTAGGAATTGCGCGTGCACTTATTACAGATCCACAGATAATTGTGTTGGATGAAGCTACTAGTTCATTAGATGCAGAAACAGAGCGACAGGTATCTGATTCAATATCAAATTTAAAAGGAAAATGTACGGTAGTTATGATTGCTCATAGATTGTCTTCAATCATAAACGTAGACAAAATTGTTTATATGGAAAACGGCTCAATCATCGCTTGTGGAAGTTTTGAAGATGTTAGAAAAAAAGTTCCTAATTTTGAAACACAAGCACAATTAATGGGACTTTGATAATGAAAATTTTAGTTACAGGAGTTGCTGGGTATATTGGATCGATTACAGCTGAATTATTAATTAAGAATGGCCATAAGGTTGTCGGAATTGATAATCTTTCAACTGGGCATGAAGATAACATTAATGGTCTAATTGAATTTCATAATATTGATATTAGAGATTCTGAAAAACTAGAATCTGTTTTAGGAGATTCTGAGGCAATAATACATTTTGCAGCTAAAACATCAGTTGGTGAATCTGTGAGTTTTCCTGAACTATATCATTCAAATAATATTGAGGGATCAAAATCTCTATTAAGTACTATTGAAAAAGCAGGAATAAAAATATTAATTTTTTCTTCGTCAGCAGCAGTGTACGGTAATCCAATATCTTTACTAATAAACGAAGCAGAACAAAATAGACCAATTAATCCATATGGAGTTTCAAAGTTAGAGATCGAAAAAAATATTTCAAATTTATGTAGCCAAGGCCAACTAGGCGCTATTTCCCTCCGCTATTTTAATGTGGCAGGCGCTCTAAATACTGGGAAAAAATGGTTAAGCGAGCGACATGATCCAGAAACACACCTTGTTCCAAACGTAATATCAAGCACTGTAGACAAACCACTAAAAATTTTTGGCACTAACTTTAATACAAGTGATGGAACTTGTATTAGAGATTACGTACATGTAGTTGATATAGCTAGAGCACATGTTTTGGCGTTAGATAAAGTAATTACGGGTGAAAATAGAATTATTAATATCGGAAGTGGGAGTGGAAACTCTGTATTAGAAGTATTAGAAACAGCAGAGGAAGTAATAAAAAGAAAGATCCCAAAAGAATTTGTTGATAGGCGTGATGGAGACCCAGAAAGATTGGTTGCAGATATTAGAAAAGCTCTTGAAATTTTAGATTGGAAGCCAATGTACTCACTAAGAGACATGATAAATGATGCATTTCAAGCAAAATTTGAAGATTAGGTAACATAAACTAAGGTATAGTTTAGCTACTGTATCTCACAGTTATTTTGCGGGTCTTAATTTAAAAATAATCGAGACGCGCTATGTTTTCGATTGGTAAATTATGTCATTTAAAGATTTAGGTGTTAATCCTGCGCTGATCAAAGCTCTTCATACTGCAGGTATTGAGAAGCCGTTCCCAATTCAAAAAGCCACATTGCCTGATGCGATTGCCGGTAAAGATATTTTGGGTCGAGGCCAAACTGGTTCCGGTAAAACCTTAGCTTTCGGTCTTGCCCTTATGACCCGGCTAGCTGGAAGAACGGCTGCGCCAATGAAACCACTAGCTTTAGTTTTATCACCAACTAGAGAGCTGGCAATGCAGATCAGCGATGTAATCGCGCCATTGTCTCGAACTGTTAATTTAAACTCACAAGTTGTTGCTGGTGGTCTTTCATACTCAAAACAAATTCAAGCACTTAAAAGAGGTGTGCCAATTGTGGTTGCCACCCCTGGGCGGTTAATCGATCTAATCCAAAAGAAACATATCAGGCTAGATGATATTTTAATAACAGTTTTAGATGAAGCAGACCAAATGGCTGATATGGGATTTTTACCAGATGTAAAAAAGATTCTTGACCAAACCAAGCCTGACGGACAGCGTATGTTATTTAGTGCCACATTAGATAAGGATGTGGACTCTTTAGTCAAAAAATACTTAAAGAATCCAGTTACTCACTCTTTGGCAAATGAGAAATCAACTGCTGGCAATATGACCCACCATGTTTTAATTATGGAGCAAGCACACAAAGATTTAATTACATCACAGATTGCTGCTAGAAAAGGAAAAAGCATTTTCTTTGTTAGAACAAAACATGGCGCAGATAAATTAACTAAGAAGATGAATGAAGCAGGCGTTGCAGTTGGAGCGTTACATGGCGGCAAAACTCAAGCACAACGTTCTAGAGTTTTAGAAGCCTTTAAAGCAGGTCACACCAATGCATTAGTGGCAACTGATGTTGCAGCGCGCGGCATACATGTTGATGATGTTTCATTAGTTGTACATGTTGATGCACCTGAGAACCATAAAGATTATTTACACAGAGCCGGCAGAACCGCCAGAGCTGGCGCAGTTGGCACAGTGGTAACACTTGCCACACATAAGCAAAGAAAAGGTGTACACGGCTTAGCAGCAAGAGCTGGCGTGAGATTAAATGAATCAACAGTTAGGCCACTAGATGCTAATTTAATAAAGGTGACCGGAGCGGCAGAGCCATCTGGAATTCCAATTGTTACAGCTCATGGTGCAAAGAGTGAAGGCGATGGCAGATCTGGTGGTTATCGAGGTTCAAGATCAAGGGGCGGCGGTAAAAAGAAGAAATCTCGTCCGCGCCCACATGAGCGACGAAAGCGCCCGCGTTAATAAAATTTAGCTAATATATTTGATATGTCAAAATTTTCTACCAGTATTGAGTTAAATGGAATTAACTTTATTAATGAGTCAGAGCGCAAAGGCTCAGCAAGGTCATTATTTTGGCCATGGGCTGCAGCAAATGTTTCATTTCTAGCTCTTTCCTACGGTTCATTTTTCTTAGGTTTTGGAATTTCATTTTGGCAGGCAACCTTTGCCGCAGTGATTGGAACAGTAAGTAGTTTCTTTTTAGTAGGAATTTCATCTCTCGCTGGTAAGCGTGCAAATGCACCAACTATGACCTTATCTAGAGCAGCCTTTGGTGTGAAAGGAAATATCGTTCCAGGCTTTCTTTCTTACCTAATATTTGTTGGCTGGGAGACTGTTTTAGTATCCCTTGCCACACTTGCCACCGAGAGTGTCTTTACTAGGGTAGGAAATCTTGATCCAAATTTATCTAGAGTTTTAGGATTTTTACTTGCCGGTGGTTTAACCGTATTTGGTGGCGTGCTTGGTTTTAAAGTAATTATGAAGTTACAAGTGTATTTAACAATCGCTACCTTAATACTTACCGCTGGCTATATTGCGCTAACAGTTGACCAAATTAATTGGGCCTCCGTTAACTCAATTCCAAGCGGAAGTGCGCAAGGATTTATTGGCGCACTTATATTTGGTGTTACCGGCTTAGGGCTTGGTTGGGTAAATTGCGCAGCTGATTACTCCAGGTACTTACCAAGAAAGGCTTCTGATAAAGCTGTAGTTGGCTGGACTGTTTTTGGGGCATCAGTTGTTCCAATAATTTTAGTAATTTATGGCGCACTACTTACTGGCTCTAGCCAGGGGCTAAGTGGACTAGTTGCTAGTGATCCAATTGGGGCATTAACCACATTGCTTCCCACCTGGTACTTAATTCCCTTTGCATTAGTTGCAGTCTTAGGACTAATTGGTGGCGCAATACTAGATCTCTACTCATCTGGTTTAACTTTGGTTTCAATAGGACTACCAGTTAAAAGACATGTTGCTGCCAGTATTGATGGCGTAATAATGACTATTGGAACTATCTATTTAGTTTGGTTTGCATCTGATTTCTTTGTGCCATTTCAAGGCTTTTTAATTACCCTAGGTGTTCCGATCGCTGCCTGGTCTGGTTTGTTTGTGGCTGATGTATTAATGCGAAAAAGCTATAGTGAAAAAGAGTTATTTGATCTAAAAGGTAGGTATGGCGCGTATAACTTTAAATCAATTGGATTAGTTGCACTCGGTGCAGTAATTGGCTGGGGATTGGTAACTAACTCACTCGCTTCATGGCTGTCTTGGCAAGGATATTTACTAGGACCAATTGGTGGGCGAAGCGGAAGTTGGGCTTATGCAAATCTAGGAGTAATTGCTGCGTTACTAATTGGTTTTACTGGGCATATAGTTTTGTCTAGAAAAAAGATTAAAAGAGATGAGCTTTAATTTTTCCAAGAGGTAAAGAGTGGTCTGCCTTCGGCATATCCGGCAGCCGATTGGATTCCAATAACCGCCTTCTCATTAAGCTCAATTAAGTTTTTAGCACCGCTGTATGTGCAAGATGAGCGAAGGCCGGCAATAATTTCATCAATTAAATCTTCAACACCAGGGCGGGACGGATTTATATACATCCGAGAGCTTGAGATTCCCTCTTCAAACAAAGATTTACGAGCACGATCGAAGGCGTCCTCACTTGCTGTTCTAGCTGCCACCGCACGCGCAGAGGCCATACCAAATGACTCTTTATAAAGCCTGCCATCAGAATCTTTTCTAAGATCACTAGGAGACTCATATGTTCCAGCAAACCAAGAGCCAATCATTACTTGGGCTGCACCTGCTGCAAGAGCTAGAGCAACATCTCTTGGATGACGCACTCCACCATCTGCCCAAATTGTCTTGCCATGTTTCTTAGCCTCTGCTGCGCACTCAAGAACAGCAGAAAATTGCGGACGGCCAACACCAGTCTGCATACGTGTTGTACACATAGCCCCTGGGCCTACACCAACTTTAATAATGTCAGCTCCGGCTTCAATTAACTCTTTAGTGCCAGCAGCGGTAACAACATTGCCAGCCACAATTGGCACAGATGGATTTAAGGCTCTAATTGTTTTTAACGTCTCAACCATCTTTTTTTGATGTCCATGGGCGGTATCAACTACAAGTACATCTGCCCCTGCTGCTAATAATTGCTTAGCTTTGCCAGCCACATCACCATTAATACCAACAGCGGCTGCAACTTTTAATTTTCCATTTGAATCTACTGCTGGTTGATACATCGTTGCTCGAAGTGCTCCGGTGCGGGTGATAATTCCAACTAATTTGCCACTCTTATCAATCACTGGAGCAAGACGTCTGCGTTGTTCAGTTAGATACTCAAATGCCTCTTTAGGGCTTACATCATCTTTTAAGCTAACTAAATCCTTTGACATGATCTTGTTTAACTGTGTGAAGCGGTCAACATTCTCACAATCAGCCTCAGTAATAATTCCAACTGGAATCTCATTTTCAACCACAATTAGTGCGCCGTGGCTTCGCTTAGTTATTAAATCGATTGCATCAGCCACAGTCTCACTTGGATTTAAAGTTACTGGGGTATCAAAGATTATGTGACGAGATTTAACCCAGCTAATTACATCAGCGACAATCTCAAGTGGGATATCTTGCGGGATAACCGCCATGCCGCCCCGGCGAGCAAC